>JGI20171J29575_12612838_pt1 | contig 219745 bp, 171 predicted proteins | sample TergutNc150P4_FD_29575 | JGI IMG/M metagenome (IMG submission 29575)
TGGGGCAGCCGCATTGGCAGACGCAGCCGCCGCATTGGCGGACGGAGCCGTCACGCCGCCAGTGTCCTCCTGGGACGCGCTGCCGGGCTGACTGCCGAGCGGCGCATAATACAGCGGCTTGATACCCAGATGGTCACGGGAGAGCGTCAGGCGCTGTTCCAAGCGGTCGTACACCGCCATGCCCCACATGCCGTTGAAGCGATCAAGGCACTCTGTGCCCCATTCAACCCAAGCCGCCAGCACCACTTCGGCATCGGCGGCGGTTTTGAACTGATGGCCGAGGCCGGCCAGCTCATGGCGCAATTGTTGGTAATTGAAGACCATGCCGTTAAAACTGAGCACAAAGCGCCCGTTGGCAGAGAACATCGGCTGGCTGCCACCCTGCTCGTCTAGGATCACTAGTCGGCGATGGCCCATGCCACAAGGCCCTTCTTGGAAAAAACCCTCCTCGTCCGGCCCACGGTGTGCCTGGAAGCGGTTCATGCGCTCCAGCAGCTCGTGGGCAGCTGGCCCATTCGGATCATCGATTCCATAATAACCTGCAATACCACTCACGCTTCACTCCCAACTTCGCCTGTAGAGGCCTACTATAGTGAGGCCCTGCCTATAAATCACATTGAATAATATACAACTTAGCCCGACCAGCCGCCGCCACCGGCTTATTCGCCGCCTTGTGGGTAGTCCGCCCCTATCACCACCAGCACATTGCCGTTGAAGCTATAGCGCCCTAATGAGGGGATGACCTTGCCGAAGCCCAGACGCGAGGCAATATCGTCGGCAGCGACCTTATCCCCCTCATCCTTGTAGATCACAAAAGTGGTTTCGTAGACAGCAAGGTCAGTGTTGCCGACTTCCCCTTGGCGGTAGCCAGCCAAGTTGAGCTTGTCGGAAACAGCAGTCGCCGCCCCGGTGATACCGGCACCATTGCGCACATCAACCATGTAGACTGCCGCTTGGTCCGGACTTATGCCGGTATAGGGGGCACCGGAATCATCCGGCGCTTGATAGGAGTATGGGGTTACCGCATAGATGTTGGCGTAGTTGGGTACGCTGGCAAGCAGGCCATCATCGGTCACAGACGGATAGATGCCAGAGTCGATCTGTTTGATCAAGTCTTTCCAAGCACCATCATCGACCACTACATAAGATATGCCGTCGATGGTTTGGGTGTGCGAGGGAACCGTATAGGTATGGATCGCTGATGGCTGCATGCCCCGCATCGAGAGGGAGATGGCCACAATGTCCTCGACACTCATGTTGGTATAGGTCATCGCCACGAAGCCGTTTATAGTGTTCCTAATGCTCACCACATCGGATGAGAGCACCTGTGCGGCCATGGCCTGCAGGAAGGTGCGTTGATCGGCCTGGCGCTGGTAGTCACCCATCGGGAAATTGCGGGAGCGTACAAAAACCAATGCCTGCTCGCCGTTCAACACCTGTTTGCCGGTATGGATATCGATACCCCCAGCATCATGGTCACCGATAATCGCCACCGGCACATCAACTTTGACACCGCCGATACCGTCAACGAGCTTTTTGAAGCCTTCGAAATCGATCTCTGCAAAATAGGAGATCGGCACGCCGGCAAACTCATGGACGGTCCGCACGGCCATAGCCGGCCCAGAGTTGTCTTTATTGCTCTCACCCTTAATGAACTTATTGTGCTCTGCCGCTCCAAAAGCATAGGCTGCATTAATTTTGTTGTTCCCGTGGCCAGGGATATTGACCAAAGAATCCCGAGGAATGGAGATCATGGCCACCTCGTTAACTATCGGGTCAACACGCACCAAGATGATAGTGTCAGAGCGTGGCGCCTCGGTCGGGTCACGGCCGTCGGTGCCCAACAGGAGCACATAAAACGGCTTGTCAGGTACAGGATGATCGAAAACACCCTCATAAACGCCACTGGAAAAGTCCGTTGTAGCGCCACTGTCAGAGGTATGCAAGGAGGCGTTCCAAGGCTTGATCACAAACAGGTAAAGGGAAAGTGCTGTTGCCGACGATACGACCAAGGCGATCAGAACCACGCAGACAGCAGCCACAATCCGCCGATTGCGCTGGCGTTGCAGACGGATACGGGAATAATTAGCAGAGGCAAAATCTCTAGACAGTGTGGTAACATCGGTATAGACCGCAGAGCGTGCACTTACCAGGTTGACCTCACCCGGTGCGAACTTATACTTGCCCCTACGTCTTCTCGGGTATAACGCCATTGAGGAAGACACTTCCATTCGTTGTTCTTGAAAAAATTAAGGCATTAGCCGACCCAAGGCTAAAAGCCACTGTTTGCTTAACTCATGTTAGCTGAAGCCCATGGGTTTTGAATCAGCCGGTTGACCTATCGTTACTAGAAAAGCGCCGGTTGATGCCGTTACGCCACGCCTACATTACCGGACGCATGCGAAGAAAACAAGGGGATAGGTACATCCCAACTGATAAAAGCCCAACGAACCAGACGTAGGCAGTTAGCCTCAGCCGTAGGCTTCCACGAGTCAATCCAAGAAAGGGACGGATAGCGTCCATGTTGCAACAGGATATTCAGGGCATAGACATAGTCGGGAATAAAAGGCACCCCGGAGCCATCGTCCTGACCAAGGCGCTTAGTGCTGCGCGGCCCGTACTCGGTGGCCATGGTCACGGCAACGCTGCGCTTGGCCGAAAGCTCCAACTGGCCAAAGGCCGCCGCCAAGTCTGCAACCATTGTCGAGCGAGAGGCAATGGCCACATCCACAGAGCCCCGGGTGATGGCCAGTGCTTCCCACGTATCAAAAGGAGCGTTAAAATCAACTTGGACACAGTCTAGGGGACCATCGAGAGCCGCTGTACACCCATAATATCTACGGGACAGCTCGGCTAACATAGCGGGTGAGAAATCTGCCGCCAGCACACGGTATCCGGAAGCCAACAAGGGTAGAGACAGGCTACCATTGCCTGCTCCCATGTCCAGGATGCGGTCACCTTCCCTCAAAATGGGCGCCAGGAGACTCAGGAAGTCTTTGACGTAACTGGACTGATTCTCGCCCGTACCTCCGTATTCCGCAGCCCGGCTATTCCAAACCTGTACATCGTCAGGTGGCCTGCGTGTCTTCTCCCGCTGCCGCCAAGCGCTTGCCCAGTCCTCGGGAAAAACGCAAAGGCTTGGATCGTCCAAGCTTGGCAGACGGCGGCTATCGATGGACGATCACCGTATCCCCCACCGACACCATGTTATAAAACTTCTTGGCGCTGGCGAAGGGCATATTCACGCAGCCATGGCTGCCAAAGCCGGCCTTCCAGCGCGCCAAACCGAAGGAACTTTGCCAATAGGCATCATGGAAACCACAGCCGGACGGGGTGAACTGGCACCAATAGCTGACCCAGCTGTTCCATGTCGGCCCACGTAGGTTGGCATGACGAACCTTGCTCATAATACGCCAAGTCCCAGTCGGGGTGGCCATGCTCGGCCGGCCGGTGACGATATCGCACTGCATGGCCACGCGACCGTTGCGGATGACCATCAGCCGTTGGGTGCTCAAGTTGACATCAATATACGATCCGTCGTATGGCAAAGGCTTCTGGGCTGTCTGGAAACGGAATTTCAGGGCACGGTTAACGTTGCTGGTGGTCTTCACGGCAGCACCGGGTTTACCACTGGCGGCACTAACATAGGTACCAACCGAACTCTTGAGTACAAACCAGCCGCCCTTTACTGGCAGGACCGCAAAGCGCTGACCTTTAGCAGAACTGTAAACGGCCTGTTGGACTGCCGTTCCACTTTTGGCCGATGACCCTTTGACGCTCAGACTTTTGCTCGACTTACCATTGACCAGCTTCACAGTGGCACCGCTAGCCGAAGCAGTTACCGTCCAGATCAGGGCATTAGTGGAACTTTTCGTAGCCAGCAGGGCAGCTGCACCGCTATTTTCTGATCCGCCCTTGATGCTCAAATAGCCGTTATCCGGTGTGTAGAGCTGGTAATAACCGCTGGCCAACGACCCTACCTTTTTGAATGAGAAGAAGCCGCCAGCCGTTGCAGCCGAAGTGGTAAGGGAGACAGCGCCCGACTTGGAGACACTAAGGTAGTAGCCGCTGGACTCATTCAGTAAGCGTACGCCTGATTTTGATGAGACAAGCTTGAATATCTGATTGGCAGCAGCAGCAGCCGTGCCGCCGGCTTGGATAAGCTTGGCCTTAGAAACCGTAAGATAGTGTCCGGAGAATATGGACACAAACGCATAACAGCCGGTCGCAGTCTTGACCGCCATGAACTTCTGGCTCATGGCATTGCTGTAGGTTTTAGCTTCGGCCGCAGAGCCAGTCAACCGCGAGGCCGCAGAAACCCCCAAGCTCAGCTTGGAGTTGCTCTTCGGTACAATGCGATAAACGCTGCCATCATCGATGATCGCCTTGGCAGATGGCGCGGCGGCAGTGCTTGTAGAGTTGGCAGGTGCAGTTGCTAAGCCGCCACTGGCGGCAGTTACATCCGTGGTGGTCGAAGCAACCGGAGCAGCATAGGCGCCCGGCCCCAGAGCCGCCATTGCCAAGCACAGGAGTGCTGCCAGCAGCACACGGGGTGCAGATCTCTTCCTCATATCAATCTTGTCCTTCTGTTGGCACATCAGATACTTGACTGCCTTCTAGCATGTCGTCGGCGCTGAAGCCCATCGAGCCTAAAAGTTCGGCGAACTCGTCGGCATCAGGCTGGGCCGACCGATGCGCAATACCCAAAGGATAATTGTCGTCATCCGGGTCAGCGCTGTAGGATAAAGGCACATCGCCCTCGGCATACAGGCCATGGTCGTTAGGCATCAACACCGAGTTCATCATATCAGAAATATCCATCTCATCGTTCAGGTCACCAGTACTCAGGATATACAGCAGGTCACGCGCCTCCAAGCCATTGCGCAGCTCCTCGATAGCCTTGGCGCCAATGCCCTCGATGCGCAACAGCTCCTCTTCGCTTTTGCCAATCAAGTCTCCCACGGTTTCGATGCTCACTTCGGAGAACTTGTTCGCCCAACGCTGTGAAACCCCCAAGTCATCAAAGATGTAGAGGCGTAGCGTCTCCAAGGGGATAGCCGGCAACGAGTTGTTGCCGGAAAGGCTCTTCAGGTAGCGCACTGCGCCATTGGGCAGGTTCAAGTATTCCATACCTTCCAAAGCGTAGTCTGGCGTAGCAGGCAACAGCTCCTCCAAAGCCCAAAGCTCGCGGGGCGCATAATCCGGTAAAACTTCTGTGCGCGACTTACGGCTAGACGAGAGCCTTTCACCCTTGTAGGTCAAACCGACATCACGGTAGAAACGCAGTCCGGTTCCGGCTGGGATCGGTTTGCCAACAATGACGTTTTCCTTCAGACCGAGCAGATCATCAGTCTTGCCCTCGATAGCCGCATCTGTCAGAACCTTGGTGGTTTCTTGGAAGGATGCGGCAGATAGGTAACTCTCAGTAGCCAACGAGGCCTTGGTAATACCCAGCAGTAAGGGACTGGCGCTTGGAGCTTGGCCGCCTTCGAAGGCAATGCGCTCAGCGATACGCTGGAACTCGTAAGTGTCGGCCTGTTTGCCAGGCAGATAGTCGGAATCACCGGTATCGGTGATAGTCACCTTACGCAGCATCTGCCGGGCAATAACCTCGATATGCTTGTCATTGATGTCCACCCCTTGGGAGACATAGACATCTTGCACTTGGCTGACAATGTAGCGCAACGTGGTATTGATGTCGGTCAGCCGCAACAGGTCGTGGGGGTTGACCGAACCACGGGTCAGCTGTTGGCCAATAACCACCTGAACGCCGTCCTCAACGCCCTTCAACAGTGATGCGCGGTTGCTGACCACGTATTCCCGGAAATCACCGTCATTGCTGGAAATGCTCAAGGTCTTGAACACCTTGTCCTCAGAGATCTGCAGGGTGCCGGAGATCTCGGCCAGCACGGCTAGGCCTTTCGGTCGCCGTGCCTCGAACAGCTCGGTAACACGTGGCAGACCGTGGGTGATGTCCTCACCGGCCACACCGCCAGTGTGGAAGGTGCGTAGAGTCAGCTGGGTGCCTGGCTCACCGATAGACTGGGCGGCGATGATCCCCACCGCCGTGCCGATATTCACCGGGCGGGAGGTAGCAAGATCCCAGCCATAGCATTTCTGACAGACCCCGCGATGGGCACGGCAGGTCATGATGGTGCGGATATAGACGCTTTCCAAGCCAGCGTCAGCCAAGCGACGGATGTCATCCAAGGACCGAATGTAATCGTCAACATCCATCAGTATCTCGCCGGTCTGGGGGTCAACGGCCTGTCGCAACAGGCAGCGACCGATGAGGTTGTGGTTCGGCTCGCCCCTAGAGTCCAGTAACTCATAATCAATGCCGTCAACAGTGTCGCAGTCGTGCTCGCGGACAATAACATCTTGAGCCACGTCCACTAAACGCCGGGTCAGATAGCCGGCATCAGCAGTACGCAGGGCCGTATCGGCCAAACCCTTACGAGCACCGTGAGTGGAGATGAAGTACTCCAACACCGAGAGTCCTTCGCGGAAGTTGGCCTTGATCGGGCGGTCGATAATCTCACCCTTCGGGTCGCTCATCAGACCACGCATCCCGGCTAACTGACGGATCTGCTTGATATCGCCGCGGGCACCAGAGAAGGCCATCATGTAAATCGGGTTGAAGCGGTCGAAGTTGGCGGCCATGGCCTCACCAACCTCATCGTTGGCCTCATTCCAAATGTCCACGATCTTATGATGGCGCTCGTCGACATTCATCATACCCATCTGGTAGTCGCCTTCTACTTCGGCCACCTTCTTATCAGCAGCAGCCAAGATGGCCTCTTTTTCCGGTGGGATGGTGGCATCAAAGACACTTACGGTAACACCGGCCAAGGTCGCATAGTGGAAACCTGCCGACTTCAGGCCGTCGAGTATCTCCGCCATCTGGTTTACCGGGTAACAGTTAGAGCAGTCATCCACCAACCTGGCGATCTCCTTTTTGTTCATCTCGTAGTTGATGTAGGGATGAACATCTGGGAGCAGGTCGTTGAAGAATATCCGACCGATGGTGGTTTCGATGCGCTCTCCGGACTTGTGCGTCTCAGTGATGCCATAAGCCGACGCAATTTCCGAGTCCCGGGACAAGCGTACCCGGATCTTAGCCTGCAGATCGACATCGGCCCGCGAGTCGTAGGCGTTAAGCGCGTCTTTGAAGTCGACAAACGCCCGCCCCTCGCCCGGAAAACCGTCACGGGCGGCCGTCAAGTAGTAAAGGCCGATGATCATGTCTTGCGTTGGCACAGCCAAAGGACGGCCATGGGCAGGCGACTTGATATTGTTTGCCGAAAGCATCAACACCCGGGCCTCGGCCTGGGCCTCAGATGACAACGGCACATGCACCGCCATCTGATCGCCGTCAAAATCAGCGTTGAAGGCCGTGCAAACCAAAGGGTGAAGATGGATGGCCTTGCCTTCCACCAACACTGGCTCAAAGGCCTGGATGCCTAAACGATGCAGGGTCGGCGCCCGGTTCAGGAGCACCGGATGCTCGGCAATCACCTCTTCCAGCACGTCCCAGACTTCGGCACGCACAGCACGGTCAACCGCCTTTTTGGCCGCTTTGACGTTCGGCGAGTAATCCAGCTCCACCAGGCGCTTCACCACCTGCGGCTTGAACAGCTCCAAGGCCATGACCTTCGGCAGTCCGCACTGGTAGATATTCAGCTGCGGACCGACAACAATCACCGAACGGCCAGAGTAGTCGACCCGCTTACCCAGCAAGTTTTGGCGGAAACGCCCCTGCTTGCCTTTCAGCATATCGGAGATCGACTTCAGTGGCCGGTTGCCGGGACCGGTCACCGGACGACCGCGGCGACCATTGTCAAACAGCGAGTCCACAGCCTCTTGCAGCATCCGCTTCTCATTGTTGACGATGATCTCCGGTGCTTCCAACTGCATCAGGCGTTTTAAGCGGTTGTTGCGGTTGATGACCCGCCGGTAAAGGTCATTTAGGTCGCTGGTGGCAAAACGGCCACCATCCAGCTGCACCATCGGCCGCAGGTCCGGAGGAATCACCGGTATGACATCGAGGATCATATCCTCGGGCTTATTGTCGCTTTTCAGGAAGGCGTCGACAACCTTCAGGCGCTTGATGGCACGTACCCGTTTTTGACCCTTGCCGTCGGCGATGATCTGACGCAGCTCCTTAATGGTAGCTTCTAGATCCATACTCCGCAACAGCTCTTTGATGGCCTCGGCACCGATACCACCCTCGAAGTAATCGCGATAGTTCAAGCGCATCTCGCGATACAAAGCATCGTCGGAGAGCAATTGTTTGGGTTCCAGCCGCAAAAACTCATCAAAAGCCAAAACGCGCAGCTCTTTGCGCTCAGCGTATTCTTCACGCAGGTCGTTGATCTCACTCTCCGCCTGCTCGGGGGTCAGCAGCTCATCAGTATCGATGTTCTCGGACAGGATGGATGCGTCGTTTAAGGCATTGGAGAGACGGCGGGTGGCCTCGATCTGACGGTCGAGCTCGGCATCCAGCGCCTCCAAGTCGGCAGCCAGTTCATCGCGCAACTCACTGGCATCGGTTTCGCGAGCCTCCCGGTCTACCCGGATGATGATCGATGAGGCGAAGTACAGCACCTTCTCCAAGTCTTTGGGAGTGATGTCCAACAGATAGCCGAGGCGTGAAGGCGTACCCTTGAAATACCAGATATGGGACACCGGAGTGGCCAGTTCGATATGGCCCATGCGCTCCCGGCGCACCTTGGCCTTGGTCACCTCGACACCGCAACGCTCGCAGACGATGCCCTTGAAGCGGATACGCTTGTACTTGCCGCAAGAGCACTCCCAGTCTTTGGTCGGGCCGAATATCTTCTCGCAGAACAGTCCGTCACGCTCTGGCTTCAGGGTGCGGTAGTTGATGGTTTCCGGTTTCTTGACCTCACCGCACGACCAAGAACGGATCTTCTCAGCCGAAGCCAATCCGATACGCAGTTGCTCAAAATTATTCACATCATACTCTGAGTTCATCTTCTACTCCCCTCCCTTGGCGTCTTCTGTCGAATCGTCCGGGGCGGTATCGTCGGCAGCGACGTTGTCGGCAGCATCGTTGTCGGTCACAGCGGTATCGGTGGCAGCGGTATCAGCGGCACTGGCAGCCTCGTCAGCAAGGGCATCGCCGGCCGCCTCAGCGGCAACAGCTTCGTCAGCAGCTGTCGGCTCGTCTGAGCCTAAGAGGCTGATATCCACGCCCGCCGCTTCAGACTTTGGCTCTTCCGGCCAAGCGGCCTCTGCCTTCAGTGCCGCTATGCCGTCATCATCAGCTAAGTCGCCGACCAAGCTCGGCACGTCCAAGCCAAGATCATTGTCCAAGTTCTGCAGGCTGGCGGCAATCTGCGCCAAGGCATCAGCCAAATCATCAATGCCCTCGTCGGCGTTTTCCGCCAGGGCATCGTCAAACGTCCCGACAGTCTTCTCCCGAGCATGATCGCCCAGTTCCTCTTGCTGCTTCTCGCCGAGCAACTCGACATCCAGCCCCAGTGAGCGCATCTCCTTGATCAGCACCTTGAAGCTCTCAGTAACCTCAGCGGGCGGGATGTTCTCACCTTTGATGATGTGCTCATATGCCCTGACACGACCCGCCGTGTCGTCAGACTTGATGGTCAGGATCTCTTGCAGCACATTAGAGGCACCGTATGCATAAAGTGCCCAGACCTCCATCTCGCCGAAGCGCTGGCCGCCAAACTGGGCCTTGCCTCCCAACGGCTGCTGGGTGATAAGGCTGTATGGGCCGGTGGAACGAGCGTGGATCTTGTCGTCCACCAGATGGGAGAGCTTCAATATGTAGTTCCAACCGATCGTGATCGGTTCGCGGAATTTCTCGCCAGTGCGGCCGTCATAAAGCCATGCCTTGCCTTCTGGGGTGAGCTGCGGCACGAACTCGTCGCGCTCGTAGGGGCCGAGCTGTTCGCGATAGCTGAGCAGCAGGTTGTCGTTGGAACGCTGGATGGCATCGCTGATCTCGTCTTCAGTGGCACCATCGAAGACCGGTGAGGCGGTGTATACCGGTCCTGGAACCGAATGGTCGGTCGGCTCGTCTGACCAGCCGTAGTGCGCCGCCCAGCCCAGATGGGTTTCTAAAAGCTGGCCGATGTTCATGCGCGATGGCACCCCAAGGGGGTTCAGGATAATATCCACAGGTGTGCCATCGGCCATATAGGGCATGTCCTCGATGGGCAGGATACGGCTGATGACACCTTTATTGCCATGGCGGCCAGCCAACTTGTCGCCTTGTTGGACCTTGCGCTTTTGAGCAACGAAAACCCGCACCAGCTCGTTGACACCGGGTGGCAGATCGTCTTCCTCCACCCGCGAGAAACGGGTGATGCCGATAATCCGACCACCAGCACCATGCGGCACCTTCAAGGAAGTGTCACGCACCTCACGAGCCTTCTCGCCAAAGATAGCACGCAACAGGCGCTCTTCGGCCGTCAGCTCAGTCTCGCCTTTAGGGGTGACCTTGCCTACCAGATAATCCCCGGGCACTACTTCCGCACCAATACGGATGATGCCGTCAGCATCCAAGTTGCCCACCAAGTCATCGGAGGTATTGGGGACTTCCCGTGTTATCTCCTCCGGACCGAGCTTGGTGTCCCGAGCATCCACCTCATACTGCGAGATATGGATAGAAGTCAGCAAATCATCGGACACGACTCGTTCCGATAAGATGATAGCATCCTCGTAGTTATAGCCTTCCCACGGCATATAGGCCACCAGCAGGTTCTGGCCAAGCGAAAGCTCGCCTTTGTCCGTCGCCGGGCCGTCAGCCAGCACGTCGCCTACACAAACCGCTTGCTTTTCACGCACTAAGGGCTTATGGTTCAAACAACCACTTTGGTTGGAGCGCATGAACTTGGGCAGCTTGTACTGGCTTGTACTGCCATCGTTGTTTTGGACGGTGACCCTGTTAGTTTGCACATGCTCTACCACACCGTCTTTTTTCGCCAGCACGATCTCGCCGGAGTCCACCGCCGAACGGTGCTCCATGCCAGTACCGACCAGTGGTGCCTGTGGCCTCAGCAAAGGCACCGCCTGACGCTGCATGTTCGATCCCATCAGAGCACGGTTGGCATCGTCATGCTCCAAAAAGGGGATCAGCGCCGTGGCCACCGAAACCATCTGGCGCGGCGAGATATCCATGTACTGCACCCGCTCCGGAGCCACCTCTTCCGGCTCACCGAAGACACCCTGAGCGTCTTTGACCCGACAGAGCACCTTTTTGGCGGGGACAAACTGACCGAGGGCATCATGCACTCCGAAAACGCGACTTTCCTGGTCGAAGCGCTCGTTGGCCTGAGCGATGATGTAATTCTCCTCCTCATCGGCCGTTAGATAGTCGATGTTGTCGCTCACCTTGCCGTCTGCCACCCGCCGGTAGGGGGCTTCGATAAAGCCGTAGGGGTTGACCAAGGCGTAAGTGGCCAGCGAGCCGATGAGGCCGATGTTTGGGCCTTCAGGCGTCTCTATTGGGCACATCCGACCATAGTGCGAGGTATGCACGTCACGAACATCGATGCCGGCACGCTCACGCGACAGGCCGCCGGGACCTAAGGCCGAGAGGCGGCGTTTGTGGGTGATAGCGGTGGCCAGGTTGGTTTGATCCATGAACTGCGAAAGCTGCGATGAGCCGAAGAATTCCTTGATGGCCGCAACAATCGGGCGGATATTGACCAGCGACTGCGGCGTAATCTCATCCAGCTCCTGAGTGGACATCCGCTCACGCACCACGCGCTCCATGCGCGAAAGGCCGATACGGAACTGGTTTTGGATCAGTTCGCCCACCGTGCGGATGCGGCGGTTACCAAAATGGTCGATGTCATCCACCTGGCGCCCCTCGACACCGGCGTGCAGCTCCACCAGATAGCGCATGGTGGCAATAATGTCTTGGCTGTCCAAGGTAGAACTGCTCTCCGGCAGGTCCAGTTTCAGCTTTTTGTTCACCTTATAGCGACCGACCTTGGCCAGATCGTAGCGCTGGACATGGAAGAACAGGCTGTCCAGCAAGGCACGGGCGGCCTCGGGGGTCGGTGGCTCGCCGGGACGCAAACGTCGGTACAGCTCGATCAGCGCCTCCTCGCGGGTGGTGGCTGGATCCTTAGCCAAGGTATTCTCCACCAGCTCAAATGAACCAAGCATCTTCAATATCTCATCGTTGGAGGAAGCCAACCCCAAAGCTCGCAGCAGCAGGGTAGCCGGCTGCTTGCGTTTGCGGTCGATGCGCACACTAAGCACGTCACGGCGGTCGGTCTCAAACTCCAGCCAAGCACCGCGGGAGGGGATGACCTTGGCGTTATAGAGCAACTTGCCGGAAGCTTTGTCCAGCTCCGAGCCGAAATAAACACCGGGAGAACGAACCAGCTGGCTGACCACCACGCGCTCTGTGCCGTGGATGATGAAAGTGCCGTGAGCGGTCATCAGCGGGAAGTCCCCCATGAAGACGAGCTGTTCTTTGATCTCACCGGTGTCGGTGTTGATCAGGCGGACCTCGGCAAACAGCGGTGCCTGGTAATTTTCATCTTTGGCCTTGGCCTGGTCGAAGCTGAACTTTGGCTCACCGAACTCGTGATCGCCGAACTCGACCATTAGGTTGCGGGTTGGACTCTCTATCGGAGACATGTCATGGAACGCCTCGGCCAAGCCCTTAGTCTTGAACCAGTCAAAGGAATCGATCTGAATTGATATCAGATTAGGGACATCCATAACTTCAGGAATCTTAGCGAAACTTCTACGCTCTCGATAAAGACTTACAGGAGTGGAAACACTACCTTCGCGCAAGACAATCCTCCTTATTAGGATATCGCTGAAAAGCAAAAAGGGCGAGAACACGCAAATGAACAGGATATGCTAAAACCAGTTTCCAGTCAAGTCTTGATTTCATATATTTTTTATCTCTGTTAAACCACCGTTGACACGAACACTTATTCGATAAAGGATCCTCCCCTATCATGGACTACTGGGGTATGTCAACGGTGGTTTAACAGAGATTTTTTTGTCTAAATAAGTGTTGACAATCCATCCTTGCGGGATTGGGGCGATTCGCCCCCAAGGAGCGGGACGCCCTAGCGGCCCATGGAGACCGGGGCATCAGCGCTGAGCACCCCGGACTTGGGCACCGTGGTGCTGTAGCTGCCGTACCTGTCGCCTAGACGGTAGTTGTCGTCATCCTTGTCATCGTCCCACGCCAGGATGGGGATCTCGTCCACCTTCTCGCCGACGTACTCCGGGAACCTGGCGGCGGCTGTAGCACCAGCTGGCCAGAATCGCTGCCGGGGGGTGCCGTTGCCCCCTGGCCGCATGCGACCAGGGCGAGGGGCAGCAGCGTCAATGCCGGTATCGCGAAAATCTTCCTCATGGTTCCCTCCTTACTGGGACAGGGCTCGGCGATAGGCACGACCGTGCTCACTTCGCCTTGATGCCGCTCATCATGATCTTGTATATCTGCGCAGCATCGCCACCCCACTTCTTTGCCCATGTCTTCTCGTCGCCAGCCCGGTATTTTGGCCTCTCGTAGTCGTTGCAGAGGCTGACCCCGGCGCTGTTCGCAGCGGCCGAGGAGGCCAGTCTGGAGCGGTTGTCCTTTTCCCATTTGGGGTAGATGGCTCTGTAATCTTTCGTGTTGGACAACTCATAATATATCATGGCCATTTCGGCCGCCATCACCTGGTCGTAGTTGACCGCCACATACCCTGACTCATCCCGTGTCCCGTGACCTATGTACTCCTCCACGAGTTTGAGGGTGCGCCCGAACGTCCATTGGACGGCGCCGAGGCCGAAGCCGACCCGCGAGCCGCCGATGACCCAAGTGCCGTTGCTCTGCTGGTTGAGCGTGTCCAGCAGGCCGTAGACGCTGAGCAAGGTCTTGGCGCTGGAGTTGAAGTTGTAGATGTACTGGCTGGGGTGCAGGCACCGGCCTTGGCCACCGACGCCCGATGAGCGGCAGGGGGCGGAGGCAAGATGTGCCCCCGGCACCGGCGTGGGCCTTTGGGGAAGCGCCGGGGTCCGTCATTGCGGCCACAGTGTCAAATCGGCGCTTCCATTAACAACTCGATGTAATGCTACATACATATGGAGAATAACATCAAAATCCTAGGGAAGCACTGACTAGGCTAAGAACCGCTGATCAGGCCAGCTGCGCGAGCTGCTCTTTGGTGGCTGCTGCCGCCTGGCGCAGCGCTTGCAGCTCCGTGTCTTCCAGCTCCAGCTGGACGATTTCACGGATTCCCTCGGAGCCAAGGCGCACTGGAACCCCTAAGTTGATGCCGCCAATACCGTATTCCCCCTGCAGGCGGGCACAAACAGAGAGCACCTTGCCGCTGGGACACAGCACCTCGCTGACCATGGCAGCAATGGATGCGGCGGGGGCATAGAAGGCCGAACCGGTCTGGAGCATCTCGACCACGGCAGCACCACCGTTGACGGTGTCCTTGACCACGGCGGCAATGTCTGCGGCGCTCAAGCGCTCGGCCAGCGGCGCACCCGCCACCTTGGCCAGGCGCGGCAAGGGCAGCATCGCCTCGCCGTGGGCGCCGATCACCAGCGCTTCGACGTCTGTCGGTTCGCAGCCACAGCGCGCCGCGATATAGTGGGCGAAGCGCGCCGAGTCCAAAACGCCGCCCATGCCGAAAAGGCGGGCGGGGCCAAGGCCGGCGTAGCCGAAAGCCAAGTTGACCATAATATCCAAAGGGTTGGTGACCAGCAGGTAAAGGGCATTGGGGGCAACGGCCAGGCAGCCGTCAAGCACCGAGCGGACAATGCCAGCGTTCACCGTGAGCAGGTCCTCGCGGGTCATGCCCGGCTTGCGCGGCACGCCAGCAGTGACAATGACGATATCGCTGTCCTTAGCATCAGCGTATTCACCACTGCCGAAAACCCGGGGCGCAAAGCCCTCCGCCGCCTTCATGTGCAGCAGATCCAGCGCCTTGCCACGTGCCAAGCCGTCGGCAATGTCGATCAGCACCACGTTGGCCAAACCGCGCTCCAGCAGCAACTGGGCGGTAGTGGCGCCAACGTTGCCGGCACCGATCACACTGATCTTAGGGAGGGTCATCCAAACTGGATCCATGAGGCGCATCACCTTCTCCTTCTTCTTTGGGTTCACAGGCATTGGCTATAAGCCGACCAAGCAAACAACATCAAGCCATGTCGGCAGATGGTGCCTCGTCGGCAGCCTGATCGTTTGCGGCTACTTTGGGCTTGGCCGCCGTTTTGGCCTTGCTCGCCGTTTTGCTGGCCGCCTTGGGCTTGGCTGCGGCCTTGGCTGCGGGCTTAGCGGCGGCCTTGGCCTTGGGCTTGGCCGCGGCCTTGGCCTTGGGCTTGGCGGCGGCCTTGGCCTTGGGCTTGGCGGCGGCCTTGGCCTCAGCTCTTTCCAGGTTCTGAGGGCAGTTCGGGTTAGGGCAAAGCTCCCAAGGCCCGCGATAGGTCTGCACCACCACATGAGGGGCACCACAGGCCTCACAGACTTTATCCGTAGCCGTCAGCTTGCCGCGTTGCGGCAACGGGTAGGATGTGTCACAGGTTTCGTAGTTGGTGCAGCGGACGAAGCGCTTCAAAGTACGCGGATTTTTCTGGGCGATCAGCACGCCGCCTTCTTGGCCTGCAGCAGCACAGGTCGGGCAGCTGCCGATGGGCAGGTCGGGTTCGAAGTTGGTAGTACAGAGGGGGTCAACGCAGTGCAATAGCGGCTTGGAGCGGAAGGGGGTCACTTTGACCTGTGGCTTGCCGCAGGTCGGGCAGAGCTCCTCCACCGACTCAATGCGGCCCTGGGGAACCGGGTACGTCACCTCGCACTCCGGCCAGCCGGAGCAGCCGATGAAGTTGCCACGGGTTTTGGCCGAGCTCTTCAACAACAGGTCCTTGCCGCAGGCCGGGCAGGCACCAACCCGGGCATCGGCCGTCACGGCATCGCTTAATGCCTCCCCCACCTCGTCTTTGGCGGGGATCAGCTCTTCCATGATGTCGGCCAAAAGGCGGCGGGAATGCCCCACCACCGCATCGCGGTCGCTGCCGCCGGCAGCGATGGAGCTCATCTCCTCCTCTAGGTTGGCGGTCATTTCCGGGGTAGTGATCGGCGGCGCAAAGCGCCCCAGCGCCTCGGCCACCGCTTGTCCTAGGGCAGTCGGCTCCAGTGGATCACCGACCACATAACGCACTTCGATCAACCGCTCGATGATCGAGGCACGGGTGGACTTGGTTCCCAACCCGAGCTTCTCCATCTGCTGGATCAAGCGGCCCTGCGAGTAGCGAGCCGGTGGCTCGGTCTGCTTGTGTTCCATGGTGGCGCCACAGAAGGCGATCTGCTGGCCGGTCTGCAAACGCGGCAGCTGTTCGTCTTTCTTCAAGCCATAAGGGTAGATGCCACGAAAGCCGGGGCTCACCAGCACATCGCCGCGGGCGACAAAAACCTCGCCGGCCACGTCCAAGCCGACCTTGGTGCCCTCTACCACGGCCGCCGCAGAAAGCGTGGCCATAAACCGTCTGGCCACCAAGTTATAAAGCTTCCACTCCTCAGGACGCAGCCTGTCCATATCACCGGCGCCAGTGGGGTAGATCGGCGGGTGGTCGGTGGTCTCGGTCTTGCCCCGAGTGGCCTTGAGCTGCGGCTGTTTCAGCAGCTGTTGAGCGTAGGCGGCGTAGACTGGCACAGCAGCCAACATCCGCAGACTGTCCTTGAAGTCCAGAGAGGCCGGATAGACCGTGTTGTCAACACGGGGATAAGAGATCAAGCCGGCCATGTACAACGACTCGGCAATACGCATGCAACGCCCGGGGTTTAAGCCCTCAGCGGCTGCCGCCGCTTGCAAGGCGGTGGTGTTGAAGGGGGTCGGCGGCGGCACCCGGCGCTGTTTGGTCTCGATGGTGCTGACCGTCGCGGTATCTGCCCCTTCGATCTGCTGCATCACCGCAGCGGCTTCGGCTTCGACCTTGAAGCGGTCTTTGGCATGCCCAGCCTCGAAGGCTTGGCCGTTGGAGTCGTCCCCAACGGCAGCCGCCGAGGCCTCAAAGCGCTCGCAAGCGGCATCAAAACGCCCTTTGACCAGCCAGTAATCTTCAGGCACAAACGCTCGGCGCTCATCTTCGCGGGCGACGATCAGTGCCAAGGTAGGCGTTTGCACCCGCCCCGAGGGGCGTACCCGCCCAAATCCGGAGAGACGCGCAAGGGTCAGGTAGCGGGTCAGCACCGCACCCCAGATCAGATCGATCCACTGGCGGGACTCACCGGCTGCGGCCAAGGCGAAGTCCAGTTCGCTCAGCCCGGCAAAGGCCTGGCTGATCTCCGCTTTGGAGAAAGCCGAGTAGCGCGCCCGGGTAGCTGGAATATCCGGTGCCACCTCGCGAACGATGGCCAGTGCGTCGGCGCCGATCAGCTCGCCCTCACGGTCGTAGTCGGTAGCGATCACCACGCTTTCGGCCTTAGCCGCCAAGTTCTTCAATGACCGGATGATGCCCTTCTCCGCCGGTGTCTTGACCAACGGTGAATACACCAGATAGGGAAGCGCATCCAACTTCCAGCCTTTGAGATCAACACCGTCTTCCAAAAAGGGCTTACGCTTTTTAAAGGGCGGCTTGGCCAGCCCGTCAGGGATGCTCGCCGCCAACAGCTCACCGTGCTCATCGAGCGCCGACCAGCCCCGGCTTTTGCGGTAGATCAGTTGGATAGGGAAATCCAGTGCCAGAATATGGCCGCGCAGCCCAATGGCCACCCATTCTGCGTCATCCCGCTGAAAGCGGTAGACCGGCGTGTCGTAGACTTTGTCGACCGTGGCCAGACCGTTGGCCAAAAGCTCGGCGATCTTTTTTGCCGCATCGTTTTTCTCAGTTATCACTAGGTGCACTAAAAACAACCTTTCATCAGTTCTTGTTTTCGTTATCCTATCGTTATCCTACAACGCTTTGCATCTGCTTGGCAAGCCATTCGCACCAAGCATCAACGCCTTGGCCACTGGTGGCGCTGAGGGCAAAGACCGGTGCCTGGGGGTTCAAGGCGGCAACCGAGGATAAGAAAGCCTGCTCGTCGAAGTTGAAAACCGGCATGGTGTCTACCTTGTTCAGCACCACTGCCCGGGAGATCTCGAAGATAGCCGGATACTTCAGGGCCTTGTCGTCGCCTTCCGGCACCGAAAGGATCATCACTTTGGCGTTCTCCCCGAGGTCGAACTCGGTGGGACAGACCAAGTTGCCAACGTTCTCCACAATGATCAGGTCAAGCGCCTGTAAATCCAGGGCATCCAAGGCCCGGGCTATCATGGCGCTCTCCAGATGGCAGGCACCACCCGTGTTGATCTGCACTGCTGGCACACCGGCGGCTTTGACCTTCTGGGCATCGACATCCGAAGCGATGTCGCCTTCGATCACCGCGACATTGAAACGCTTGGCCAGCCGTTCGATAGTCGCTAGGATAGTGGAGGTCTTACCAGCTCCGGGCGAGGCCATCAAATCAAGCAGATAGACGTGGTGAGCAGCCAGCCGCTCACGGTTGGCAGTAGCCTGACGGTCGTTATGCGCCAGAATGGGCTGAGACATCTCAATTTGCACAGGTTACCTCAATTCGCATCATTGCTTGCTTTCCGCATCATTCTCTACTTCTATAAAGTCGATATACAGCTCACGACCAGAGATCAGCTCGCAGGACAAGGCATCGCAAGCCGGGCAGGTGCGGTGGTAGCGGTCATGGTCGAACTCCATCCCACAGGCCAAACAGCGAGAGCGCGGCTGGCGCAACTCTATCGACAGCGCACTGCCCTCAGCCATGGTACCAGGGCTTAAAGCCTCCATAGCGAACTCCATCGCCTCTGGCAGCACATCGCTCATCGTGCCGATGACCAAGCGTATCGAGGTAATGCGCAGCGCTTCGACCGCCCGGGCGCTTTCCTCTGCCTGCTCCAGCACACTGGCCATCAACGAGAACTCATGCATCGCCGCCGGTCATTGCCCTTCCGCATCGTCTTCTGACTCGTCTTTATACCCGTCTTCGGCCTCGGCCTCCAAGCGTGCCATGCGCCGTCGCAGCACCAGCCGGGAGATAAACAACGACCCCTCATAAAGCGCAGTCATTGCGGCGAACATCAGTATCATGGTGATCGGGCTAGCATCCGGGGTAACGACGGCCGAAACCACCATCAGCACCACATAGACCACCCGCCAAGAGGCCCGCAGCTTCTTGTAGGGGATGATATTGAAAACAGTGAGATAAAAGACCACCAAGGGCAACTCGAAAGCCACTCCGAAGCCGATCTCGAAAAGCAGTATGGTGTTGACATAGGCATCGGCGAAGGGCAGTACGTGGCCGACATCCTCGGCTTGGGCGATCAGCCATTGGAAGGCGGGGTCAAGGATCACCAAGTAGCAAAAGACCGCCCCTAGGCAAAACAGGGCAATGGCAGCAAAGAAGGTAGGGATCACCCACTTGCGCTCATTGGGCCGCAAAGCCGGGTTGAAGAAGCCGAGCACTTGCCAAATCCAAACCGGCGAGGTGACGAAGAGGGCGAAGACCAGCGACACCTTGAAACGCAGAGCAAAGGCCCCGAAGACATCACTGAAGTTTAAGACTTGATGTTCGTGCAGCGAGGTAGCATTGACCAACAAGGGGGTTATCTCTGGCTTGGTGATATATTCCAAGATCGGGCGGACAAGGATGTAAATCAACTCCGGCGCAACAAAGTAAAGACCGCAGGCAGCAAGGACCAGGGCAGCTACAGACACTGTCAGCCGCCGCCGCAGCTCACTCAAGTGGTCAAAAAGGGGCATTTTTGCCGGTCCGATAGGCATGGCTCTGGCCGCTTACTCGGAATCGGACGCTTTTGTTGCGCCTGATTCCGCCTCTCTCCGCTCACTGGACACGCGCTCGGCATGCTCGCGCTCCAAACGCGCCCGGCGCTCGGCGAAGCTTTCCTTAGAAGCCTTCTCGGCAACATCTGCGGTGGCAATGGTTGCGCCCTCGGCGGTATCAGCGGCACAGACCCCAACGGCGGCGGCTCCAGCAGCAGCAGCCTTCTCAGCCTTCTGGCGACTTTTCTCTGCCTCACGCCTAACAGCTGCCTTCAGCTGGTCCGGACTAGGCTTGGCCTTCTCCCCGCCTGCCTCAGCAGCACCGCCTTCGCTTAGCGGGCCAGTGACCGCATCTGTCTGGCCAACGGTCTCGTCGGTATCTTTCGTAAGGCCATCCAAGCTAAGACCGGCAAACGGGTTGACCAGCGGCTCCAAGTCTTTAATGGGATCATAAACCTCGGTTTTGATCACCCTATTCACCTCAGCTTGGGCATTGCGGAACTGGCGGATGACCCGCCCGACAGTACGGGCGATACCGGGAAGCTTGTCCGGCCCAAAAATCAGGAAACCGAAAATCAAGATTATCGCTATTTCTGTTCCACCAAGGCCGAACAAAGTCTGTCTTCACCTCTCCTGTGCGCCGAAAACAGCATCCATCATTGGACACCATCTGTAATTGGAACTTGCTGATCAGAAAGACCTGCATCCTGCTGGCTGGCATCCGGGTTGTTGCCATCGGCTGGGCTTTTCGAAGAACAACTGGCAGTGGCAATGCCAGCCATCGGCAGCATCAAGCCGATGGCCAATACCGCACTGATTATGATCAGAACGATCCTCTTGTGCAAGGGCAGCTTCCGAACACCGTCATGCCCAGGGGCTACCTGTGTGACACGAGCCTTCTCTTTCGAGGGCGGGCCACCCTTCTTTCCAGACGATCCCTTACTCTTGGCCATGCCGTTATCCCCTTAGCTTCAAACGCATCTCTTCTGCCCGGGCAAAGACCCTGTCCACATCAACTTGGTGTTGATGGGCACCGTCGTAAAGCACATCGCCGCCAACCATCGTCATCAGGATGTTCGATGAGCTGACGGTATGGACGATGGCCGAGTTCGGGTCGTGCGTCGGAGCCTGCGAGGAGTGCGAGAGGTCCAAGGCGATGATGTCTGCCCGCTTACCGTTTTCCAGCGACCCCACTTGGTCGTCAATCCCCAGCGCTTGGGCGGCTCCCAGCGTTGTAAAATTGATCATCTGGGTGGCTGTTAGGAAGTTGGAACGCTTGTTCAAGGCTCGCTGTAGCAGCAATGTCATCTGCATCTCGGCCAAGGGGTTCATGGTATCGATGGCTGCCGGCGAGTCCGTGCCCAGGCCGATGCGCAGCCCCGCCTTGACGAACTTGGCCACTGGCGCCACGCCCATCCCAAGCTGGGCGTTGCAGCGTGTGCAGACCGCCACGGCCACGTTGTATTGCTCCAAAAACTCGATGTCCTCATCGTCAACATGCACACAGTGTACCGCCAACAAATTGGGTACATCGAACAGCCCCCAATTCAGGATGTAGCGCACCGGCGAGGTGCCGGTGGCCAGCCAAGGCGGCATGTCAATACCGTAGCCTCGCTCTTGCTCTGTGGAGTGTACCGAGAAAGGCGATGAGCCGTAACGGATGAAGTCGTACTCCTCCTGCGAGCCGGCCAAGTGGCAAGCCACCGGTGTACCATCCTGAGCGTACTCGCTGATCTGCTGGAAGACCACAGGATGACAGGTGTAAAGAGCCTCGGGGGCGATGCCGATACGCTGATAGCCCTGAGTGGCCACCGAGCGCCATTCCTCGATGTCGGCGTAGGCCTCCGCCAGCACCTTGGACACCTCGTTTTTCTCCATCGTCCCCACCTCGCGGTAGAAAGTGCCGCGTAGGCCAACGGCCTTGGCCGCATGCAGAGGGGCTCCAGTAACGGTAATGTCGGCGATGGTGGTGATGCCGGAGCGCACCGTCTCCAAGGCGCCAAGCAGAGCGCTGTCGCGCCAATCATCAGAATTGAAGACCCGCTCCTTTTCAGAGAGCAGTATCTTCCAAGCAGCATAGGGCGCATCATGGATCAAGCCACGGAAGGCGGCGTATTCCAAGTGCGAATGGGCGTTGACGAATCCGGGCATCAGCGCAGCCATGCCGAAGTCTCGGGTTGGCTCGTCAGGATAGCGCATCCTCAGCTTGGTGGCAGTGCCGACATCGGCAATGCAGCCATCCTTGACATAGATTGCACCGTTCTCGATATGTGAAGAGCTGACAGGCAGTACATAACGTGCGACCAGTAACATCTTAGCCTCCAGATTCCAAAAAACAGCCCGCTTTGGACACGCACCCGTTCCGATGCGTTGCCAAAGCCGACTTCAAAGCAAACCATATAGATTATAGGGCAAGGCGGGCAAAGCCGTGCCGCTCTTCGCCGCCTACTGCCTTGGGCTGAGGTAGGCCGGGTCATGCTGCTGTCGAGGGTGGTTGAGGTCGCTGCGTGCCGGGGTGCCCGAACGCAAACCCCCTATCCCTGACCCTATCTGCCACTTCAGCACCTCAAAACCTTGGCCAAGGCGCTTGGCGGTGCCTTGTAGCGGGTTAAAACGCTCGTCAGCAGAAGAAGCAGCCGATAATGCCTTACGAGCAGTGCCTGGCACCTTCAAGTCGGAAAGCTCGTCTAGCTCCTCCTTCAATGCATTCACCGCAGCCGCCCTCTCCCGCGCCACCTGCGGCGAGGCCCCACGGTGCTGACGGATGATCTCGTCTAGCCTCCGCGACTGCTCCAAAGCCGTATGCAGCCGGATGTTTGCTGTTTGGGCAGCATCCTCATCCAACACCCCCAGCTCGGCCTCCAAACGGTTAAGATCGATACGCAGACGATAGTCCGACTCCACCAAATCATCGGCCGAAAGGCTTTCCGACTCGTAGTTCAATGCATACTTCCAAGAGGGCAGAAGCAAGCGTCGGCTGAGGTCGTCAAGCTTGGTGGCCCGCAACCGGTAGCCGAAGCTCTCCGGGTTATCAGCGGCAATTGATCCGGCTGGCAGGAAAGGCGCCATCACTCGCACACTCGGGCGCAGCCGGGCATCACAGCCCAGCTGTTCCCGTAGGCCGCGCAGCCATTCCGTGGTTTGCAGTATGCTCTCCCGTGTTTGCTGGGGAATGCCATTCAGGAACCGCAACTCGATGTTTCTGCAGCCTGTGGCCAAGGCGCTGCGGATGGCAGCGGTCAGCTGTTGGTTGCTGTAAGGCTTGCCGTAATCTGCCCGCAACTGCTCGTCATGGCTAACAGCACTAAGCCTCAGGCTCCAGTTGGAAAATGCCCTGTCAAACAGTTTGAACAGCCGCTCGGCATCATCCGGAGGCGTATACAGCTCCAGTTCGACCGGGTCGTTTAGACCCTTGCCCAGCGCTTTTAGCAGACGCTCGGTGTACACCTCGCCGGCTTGGGGAATATCCCCCATCAGACGTAGCGGACCTGAGAAGTGATGTGCTGACTGAGTGAGGTCACGTGCCAAGCACTCCGGGTCAGCCCAAGCGCTGCGCCGCCGCCCTTGGTAGAGGTAGTTGGCGGTATAAGAGCGTGGGCAACAAATGCAGTTGTGGTTGCAACCGCGGCAAAGCACCACCGGGCTTTCTGGAGCCGAGAGCCATGACCGGTTGGGAATCAAGGTGGCCACATTCTGCCGTCTGCCCATGCTTTTCAGAAGGTAGGCGTGGTCGAAGGCCAAAGCCTCCAAGTTGCCGGGCACCCAGCTGATGGGGTTATGCTCGATACGGCCGCTGCTGTCCTTCCAGGAGAGGTTGGGGATATCGTCCAGGTCACCGATGTCTGACCAAACCTTCTCGCTCAGCACAATCCGCTCGGCCAACAGGCGCAGGGGCTCTTCGATACTGTCCCCGGAAAGCACATAGTCAACGTGGCGCCGCTCCATCAGCTCTTGGCGATAGACGCTGACAGCGTTGCCGAACATCAGCAAAGGGGTACGCGGATGCAGGGTTTTCAGGATGCGGGCGACCTCCAAGGTGCCCTGAACGGAGCTTACGCTCTCCATGTCCAAGATAAAGAGCTTGCTGGTCTGCTGCGACAAGAAGCGCGTCGGGTCGAGGTTTGCCCTCATCAGCATCTGCACGGCCATGTTGACCAGCACCGTAGAGAACGCCGTGCGTTCAAGGTATTCAGCTATCTGGGTCAGGGCAGGCGGATACACCTCACAGATCGGTGAGCGACGCGAGACACTGGCCAGCGGGGCATAAAGAATGGCACGCTGGCGAAAATCAAAGATAGCAGGAGCATGGATGAAGGCAATGTCTACTGAAGCCACTGGATGACCCTGGTTCCTTTCTGCTCTAACAGCACGCAATCCCCTTACGGGGGATGTCTGTGCTTGCTACGCTACTACCTACTACACTGCTACGCAAAACCCGCTAAGGGTCCGAAGACCCGGCCAAACAAACCATCATCAATACGTGACCGAGGCCTGAGCGCTATTTATACTATCGCATCAGCCCGAATGTTTCCAGACATAAGTATTGTCAAACAGCCGTACCCGATGATTCGTATTGTCTATGGTCTGGAGATGCCACGTCGATCCCTGTATCCTCTGCTTGCCCTTAAATCGGAACTAGCAAGCTGCGAGCCGCCTCTAAGGCTTGGGGCAGACCCGCTGGGTCTTTGCCGCCGGCTTGGGCCATGTTCGGACGACCGCCGCCGCCGCCCTTTACCAGCGGGGCAATCTGCTTGATCAGGCCACCAGCATTGAAACCTTGGGCGATAGCGGCATCGTTGGCCGCTGCCAGCAGCAGCGGTGTACCAGCCGGAGTAACACCGCCAAGCACTAGGGCAAGCCCGGCAGAATCGGCAGAGGCAGCGCCAGATGCATGCGCCTCTTGGCGCAGACGGTCCCAGACGGCGCGCATCTCATCTACTTCCAAGCCGTCCAACTGCTTGATTACCAGCAAGTAGCCAACCCCGTCGACCTTCGCGGCCAACAGCCCATCGGCGCTGTCGCTCAATGCCGCCCAACGCTCGGCCTTTAAGCTAGCCTCCATCTCGTGTAACTTCCCCTGCAAGGCCTCGATGCGCTCGGCCACATCCGACGTTCTCGCCTTCAGCAGCGTTGCTGCAGCATGCAGCTCACGTTCTTCGCGCTTCACGAACTCCAAGGCGTCAAAGCTGGTCACGGCCTCGATGCGGCGCATCGAGGCGCCCACCGAAGACTCAGCGGTGATTTTCAGAAAACCGATCTGAGCAGTATGCCGAACATGCGTACCGCCGCAAAGCTCGCGGGACTCCGAGCCGGCCTGGAGCACCCGTACCCGGTCGCCATACTTCTCCCCGAATAGAGCTGTGACGCCAGACGAGCGTGCCTCATCGAGACTGGTCTGGTAAGAGCTGACCGGGCTGTCCGCCATGATCAAGCGGTTCACCATATCCTCGACCGCCTCTAACTGCTCGGCTGTCAGCGGCTCAAAATGAGTGAAGTCAAAGCGCAGACGCTCCGGTGCCACCAAGGAGCCGGCCTGCTTGACATGGCTGCCCAGCACTTGCTGTAGCGCGTAATGCAACAGGTGAGTGGCGGTATGGTTGCGCTCAATGCGTTCGCGGCGCAGCACATCGATGGCTGCATGCACCTGGTCGCCGACCGCTATCCGCCCCTCGGCCGTGCCGCAGTGGGCGTAGACCTGTTCGTGCACTTGGGTGTCAGTAACCTTGAAAAGTACCCCGAGCGCACCACCAATATCCCCGGCATCACCAGTATCTCCAGCAACTCCGGCGGCTGTTTCCCTGCCGGGCGCACTGATGGTGCCGCTGTCACCGATCTGGCCGCCCATCTCACCGTAAAACGGTGTACGGTCCAATATCAGTTGCGCTTGCTGGCCAGCACCAATCTCCAAAACCCGACAGGCCTGGCCATCGGCCTCCACCACGATGGCCAGCACCGTGGCATCAGCTTGGCCACGTTCGTAGCCCTCGAAGTAAGTCTGGCCGCAACTGGCGGCAATGTCCGTGAACACACCACCGACACTGCCCCAGGCATCGTCCTTCACAGCATCCCGCGCCCGCTGACGCTGCTGCCGCATACAGACATCGAAGCCGTCACGGTCGACGGCAAACCCCTGTTCGGCGGCAATCTCCACCGTCAAGTCGATGGGGAAGCCGTAGCGGTCGTGCAGCTCGAAGGCCACCCGCCCGTCAAGCACGCCAGATGCCCGTTCATCCGCAGCATTAGCGCCGACCTCGCCAACCTTGCCAAAGCCGCTGGCAGACGCTACGCTACCATCCTGCGCCAGTGCCGCCAACTCGGCCTCCAAGTAGCTCTGGCCAAGCCGTAAGGTAGCTGCAAAACGCTCCTCCTCGGCCAGCACCACCCGCTCAATCAGCGCTTGGTTCTCACTGATCTCCGGATAAACACCGCCCATTTCCGCTATCACCAACTGGACATAATGGCTGAGGAACGGCATCTCAATGCCCAACCGCTGTCCGTGCATCATCGCCCGACGCAACAGGCGGCGCAAAACATAGCCACGTCCCTCGTTAGACGGCAGGATGCCGTCGCCGATCATGAAAGTCACCGCCCGGGAGTGGTCGGCGCAAATCCGTAACGATAAATCGTCGTTACCACCAAAGCCATAGCTCCGACCGCTCAGGCGCTCGCCAACAGCAACTAGGCCACGCAAGATATCTGTCTCGTAGTTACTCTGGACACCCTGCAAGATGGCAACAGTGCGTTCCAAGCCCATGCCGGTATCAATGTTCTTCCTCGGCAGTGGCACCAAGCTGCCGTTTTCTTGGGCATCGAACTGGGTGAACACCAAGTTCCAGTACTCCAAAAAGCGGTCGCAATCACAGCCAGGAGCGCAGTCCGGGCTGCCACAACCGACCTCTGGGCCTTGGTCGTAATACAGCTCGCTGCAAGGCCCACAAGGTCCGGTCGGGCCAGCGCGCCAGAAGTTATCCGCCTCGCCCAGCCGCGTGATGTGGCTGGGCGGGACACCCAGCGCTTCCCAGATACCGATGGTTTCATCGTCGTCAAGATAGACCGTAAAATACAGCTTGCTGAAATCAAAGCCCAAAACTTCGGTAGAAAACTCCAAGGCCCAAGTACACATCTCCTGTTTAAAATAGGCACCGAAGCTGAAGTTGCCGAGCATCTCGAAGAAGGAGAGGTGCCTGCCGGTGGTGCCGATGATGTCGATGTCTGTGGTGCGCACACACTTCTGCACCGTGGTGGTGCCAATATAGGGTACCTCCAACTGCTTGAGCTGCAAAAACCAAGGCTTGAACTGCACCATACCGGCACTGGTCAAAAGCATCGAGGGATCATCAGGAATAAGCGAGCTGGAGGGCAGCCGCTTACAGCCCTTAGACTCGAAGAAGGCTAGGAATTTCTCTCTCAGTTCACTGCTTCTCACAAGGCTCGCTTTCTTTGTATATAGGCATTAGCCAACCGTGCTCAGAATGGCCATTGGACGCGAGTGGGCTCGGTCGACTCTGACTTGGCGGCATCGTCAACCGCATCCTGCGAGAACGGTGCCACTGTGTCATCAACGGCCAGAGAGGCCGCTGAGCGCCCTTCTACGGCAGCGGCCGCAGCATTCCCTGTGGCGGTGCTGACAGCATTCGACTCCTCAACCACTTCTCTGACTGCCGAGGCTATCTCTGCTGGCACATCATCATCAGCAGTCGCAGCCTCCGCAGCAGTCGCAGCCTCCGCAGCAGTCGCAGCCTCCGCAGCAGTCGCAGCCTCTACGGATGTCGCAGCCTCTGAAGCCTCATCGCTGAGATGTGCCTCAAAGCCGGGCATGCGTGGGCTCGCAGGGACGGACTGCTCTTCAGACGCGGTCGTGCCGACAACAGTGGCCGACAAGGACGCGCCAGCCGCCGCGACAGCAGCGGCAACCGCGGCTGCCGCCGCAGGCTCGCCAGCAGATGCCGGAACAGCAGGGGCAGCTTCACGCTTACCAGCGATTGCGGCAGCGGCAGACTCGGGTTCACCAGTGACAGTCTCAGGCCAACCGGCAACAGCCGAGACAGCATCAGACTCGCTGACAGTGGCGCCCGCACCAAGCTCGCCAGCAGCCAAAGCGGCCTCGTCCACGGCAGTCGCCTCTGCCGCTTTCAGGGAGTTTTTAAAGCCTTTTTCGCCCTTCTTGGCAGCAAAGATATTGCGTACCTTGTCAGTGGCCGAGGTCAGCAAGCTCAACGGCGCATCGGCGATGTTCGACACCTTTTTCACAGTTCCTGATGCCGTATTGGTGACATCCGATATGTCAGCCAGGATCTGGTCCGCTCGCATCAGCTCCAAATTCAGGGCATCCACCGTCAATGACACTCGCTCCATTAGGGGATCAACACGTTTCAAGGCCGGTTCTAAAGCCTCAATCGCACCATTGACCTTCTCCACAGTGGGCTGCAGTTCGTCGATGGTCTTGCGCACCCGGGAAAGCGTGCGAACAAGCTCAACTACAAAAACCACCAGCGCCAACAACAGCAAAGCGCCCGAAGCCATCAGGATCATTCTCAGGATATCTTCAGTAATCATACCCAAGTCCTCCAAAACGAACAGTGAGACATTGCTACAATGATAGCAGACTTCGGGCTTTGATCGACACTTTCTTGAAGTGACACCGATCAATCACCCTGTTCTTGGCGGTCGCGTTCAACCGCCTCGCTACGATAAGCCTCCCAGCCACGCTCGCCCGGCACATAGAAGGCACCCCGCTCCAAGCCATCCGGCAGGTATTGCTGCTCGACAAAGCCACGTTCGTCGGAATGGGGATAGCGGTAGCGAGGATAGTTCTCGGCCCTAGGCCGGTGCCGGTCGCGCAAGTGGTTGGGCACTGCTCGCAAAGGGCCTTTGGAAACCTCGCCCCGGGCTGCCATAATCGCCGTCACCGCCGAGTTCGACTTTGGGGCAAGTGCCATATAAATGGCAGCCTGAGACAGGTTTATCTGGCATTCGGGGTAGCCGATGCTTTCGGCGGCCTTGAATGCCGCAGCTGCGACAAGCAAGGCTTGAGGGTCAGCGTTGCCCACGTCCTCGCTGGAGAAGATCAGAATGCGCCGGGCGATGAACTTGGGGTCCTCCCCGCCTTCGATCATCCGTGCCAGCCAGTAGACCGCCGCATCCGGGTCACTGCCGCGCATGCTTTTAATGAAGGCCGAGATCACGTCATAATGAACATCACCGTTTTTGTCATACGGCAGTTGGCGTCCGGGGCTAGCATCACGCACCTGTTCGATACCGACCTCATCTAGAGCATCGGCGGCGGCCACATCACAGGCCATCTCGAGGATGCTCAGCGCCGCCCGAGCATCACCGCCGCTAAGAGTGACAATTGCCCGCAAGGCCTCTGGTGTTATGGTAAAAGCCGATTTCAGGCCGCGTTCATCAATCAGAGCGGCATGTACCACAGCCTCGATATCAGTATCACTCAACTCATAAAACTCAATCACCCGGGATCGGGAGAGCAGTGCCGTGTTCACCTCAAAAAAGGGGTTTTCGGTAGTGGCACCAATCAGCACCAGCACTCGGTCCTCCACCGCATGCAGCAAGGCATCTTGCTGCGAACGGGAAAAACGGTGGATCTCATCGACAAAAAGGATAGTTCGTATTCCAGAGAGCGTCAGGTCTAGGGTGGCCGTCTCGATCACCTGCCGCAAGTCAGCAACCCCGCCGCTGACCGCCGAGACTTCCCGGAAGTTGGCATGAGTGACAGACGCGATGATCCGCGCCAACGTGGTCTTGCCAGTACCTGCCGGCCCGAAGATGATAATCGAGGAAAGCCGGTCGTTTTCAATGGCGCTGCGCAGCCAAGTGCCAGCGCCCACCGCTTGGCTTTGGCCGACAAGCTCGTCCAAATTGCACGGACGCATACGCACCGCGAGCGGTGCTACTTGGAAAAGTGTCGCCTTTTGCTGAGTAGTGAAGAGATTGTCCATGCCGCTATTGTATAATAGTGCGAGGTAAAAGACGACGGCACATGTGTCCTGCCAAGTCCAGAGGAATGGGGAGAGGGGGGAGGAGGAGAGCTGGCAGGACACATGTACCGTTGTCTTTTGCCCTTTCGGGGCAACAAGATGAAACAGCCCTATATGATTTTTAAGGTGACCCTGCCTTTAGATATCCGGAAAGAAACGCAACGGCAGCCAGCATAGAACCGAACAATAATGCCATCAGCGTCAAAAGATCGTTGTTGCCTCTCTTGGGGTGGGTGCCAAAACGACACCTCAATTTCTCTGACAGCATAGCGCGCACCTTCTAGCCTAAGCTCTTCACGATCTCCCCAGACCCCTTTCAAGGCAGTTCCGAACCGCTGATTAATTGCGATCCGCCAAGTATCATAACATTCCCGCATCGACTCCGCAATCGTTTGAATAGAAATACATAAAAAAACCATATATGGGCGCTCTGAATTGTACCCGAACTACGGTCATCACGACCGGAACCTTCAATGATGAAGCCTTACAATAACTCGGCACTTCCCCCGCTAATATAGGGCTTCTTGCCATCCAGCAACTGTTGGATACTAACCGAATCCAAATAGTCACGCAGAAGGGCATTGGCTCCCTCCCACACCTTATGAAACTGGCAGAGCCGATGACGCGAGCACCAGCTCTCATCATAGGCGCAAACTGCGACGCTCAGGGGGCCTTGCACCGCCTCGATTAAGCGGAAGAGGGTCAGCTCTGCCGGGTCAACAGCCAGAAGCATCCCCCCATAGGCACCACGCACCGAGTGCACCAAGCCGGCCTGCACCAAATTATGCTGGATGTTCCGAGCAAAAGCGTAGGGGACTTCGTTCTGAGCGGCCGCTTTGCGCACTGAAAGCGGGCGGCCTTCATTCTGAATCAACGCGGCAATCAGCCGAATTGCATAATCTGTCCTACGTGATATGTCTACTGCCATCTAATTCCCAAACCTGCTGATCTCCTCTACTGACCTCCCCCAGTTGTCACCTACTGTTGATCTGCTGCCCACACCGAAGCTGCTATCTCAGCAGGCCTACCATGGACATCCCAAGGTATTGCTACCGTATAGATAACAATTGACTTTAAATTCTAACACATCTCCCAAGGAAAACACCGGTTAAATGATGTTTGCCCGGGCGGGCAAGGGGTGAGCCCTGCTTACAAGATGGCGTGGCATGATCTGCACCATGTCGCCGTCCGGCGGCAGCACAAATAGGACACGAAAAGCCAGTGCCATTTTCACGCTTAGTCGGTGCTTCCCTAGGGAGATGCCGGTTAACTCGCAATTCCGTCCCACACGACCCCCGAATCACAACCCTTATCCTGCTGATCAGGGCAAAGGTTGCCGGTCAAGCCGTCAATGACTGCAGTTTGGGATTAATCGGTACCCCCTAGAACAGCTTTTCGTCATCAAGCTCCTTGCCGAACTCCCGAACCGCCGCATCCTCCATCTGCTTGTAGTCATCGGACTCGCGGTCGACGAAAATCGACAGGCGGTTCAGAATGTCGCTCATCCTGACCTCTTGGAAGTTTCCCTGCCGCAGCGATGCCCGATAGGCAGCATAGATCGCGTCCTGGGCGCATCCGAAAAGCAAGTTGCGTGGCAGCCCGGCTGAGAACTTGACCAGATCATCCATTTCCAAATGTGAAAACGAGGCATGCCCGAGGCGAAAACGCTCCCAAACCGCCCGCCGTTCATCAGCGTCGGGGTTGTCCACCCGAATCTCATGCATGATGCCAACGATATCCAAAATCATATCTGAGACTTGATAACCGTCTTCAGCGGTAGCTATCAAAAAAACACCGGGTCGAGACAAAAGCTCACGCAGATATGCGCCAAACTCGATATGGATATTGCGGCGCTGGCCGGATTCCCAAGGCGGTGAGCCATGCTGTGCTTCAGAGTTGGCAACGCGCTTGCTGTGGTGGAATATCTGCTGCAGCCTGTCCAAACCGGTCAACATCACAGTACAGGGGGTCTGCAGGTCGCTCAAATCAGGCGGGCCGCCAAACAGGCGATGCCGGAAGGGGCCGGCCAGCTTAATCGAGCCATTGCCCAACTCGTCCATGTCCGCCTTGATATGCAATACCGGGTTGCCGATCTCGTTGGCCGTGGCTTCGGCAAAGAACTCCAAGTCGCCACTGTCCGGCCCAATGAACAAAAACGGCTCTGACAGCGCCAACGGGTAAACACCGTGCAAATTGGCCATCCGTTCGGCAAAACGGCGCTCCGCCTCATCGTCCTGGGCAAAGAACCCGAATTCCTTCATTTTTTGCATGGCCAAGCGGAAGCCAACAATGTGGCTATAGTCCAAGCGCCAGCCACCTTCGTCATTTTGAGGCTTCGGCGGCAGCTCGACACGCTCGGTAACGGCCTGGAGATTCTCGCCGTCGGCCTTATCCGGATCTTGGGAGCCAACAGCCACTGCGGCCATTAGCATGTCCTGAACATCACTGTCATCCTCTGGCAGCTGCAGACCGCCGGCATCCAGCGCTGAGCGGATCGCATCCATCAAGCCTTCCCGGTCTGCTCCACCCAAGGCTTCAGCCATGATTCCGGCCATGCCCTTGATGCCGTCACCGGAAATGCCTATCGCCTCCAACTGGCCGATGGCCAAGCCTTGGAGGCGCAAAAGATCGTGGGCGTTTTGCTCTTGGCTGTTAAACGGCTCAAGTTCGTTTAACAAAGACTCAGCCGTCGAGCGGTCCCCCATCTCGCAGGCCAAGTTCCAAGCCACGCGCAATCCATTCAGCACGTCTTCGCCAGCAGCTTGCCCTTGATTGGTGTCTAGCTCAAAGGCAGCGCAATATAGATGTATTGCCAGCCGAGCCTGCCCAGCACCAAGCGCCTCGCGTGCTGCGGTCAGGAAAAAGCCGGAATCCTGTGGGTCAGTATTCTCAAACATCTGTTTTTCAGTCATAGCATATCCTCTCAGGTTCCTCTATATATCATAGAGCCTAAAGGACTGGTTGCACAGGGGGAAATTTCGAGAGTTCCGGGGTAGTTTTCCAAATTGTTGCATGGGTGACAGTAGACTGAAGCGCTGGCCTAGTCCCAATCGGCAATTTCCCAAGACAGCTCACGAGCCGTCGCCGCAAGGCCACGGTCAGGCGATACGACCACTGGGTGCAGCGCCAAGGATAGCAGGTAGGCATCATTGAAGTGATCGCCAAAGGCATAATCAAGGTACCAGTTGCCCTCACCGTAAACGGCATCTGCCTTGTGTTGAAGATGCAGCAGCTTGTAGATCCCCTCCGGTGGCACTGCGGCCACCTGCCCGGTATAACGGCCGTCCACCACCTCCATCTCAGTACTGATAAAGAAATCGGCTCGCAACTCTGCAGCCAGCACCCCCAAAATAGGCTCGAACGAGGCCGATATCAATATGATCTTCCGCCCGGCGCCCCGCTGCCATTCCACCTCCTGCATTCCCTTGGGGCGTAAACGCGCCTTCAACTTGTCGTAGTAGAGTTTGACCATCAGCCTTCTGGCCACCTCAGCTGGCGTTTTGGCAAAGGCACTATAGATATAGCGTCGAACTTGATCCTGATTCACCGCCAAGTGCAGCTTATAGCGGATCGCCCACCAAAAAACTTGAAAACCAACACTGAGCGGCATCATCTGCAGTCTCAGCAAGCGGAATACCAGTCGCACCGGCGAGGCCACGGCCAACAGGGTGCCGTCGAAGTCAAAGGCCGCCAAAGCAACCCGGGGTGCAGCACCACGACAAGCAGCTAGCTTGTCTCGCAGCTGCCGCAAGGCCAAGCCGCGATGCGAGATGGCGCTTTTCTCGTCTGGGCTGAGCTCGGCCATGGTGCGGCCATCACCGGGGTTGTCTGGGATAAACACCGGGTCATAGCCAAAGCCGCCGCCGCCCCGTGGCTCGCGGGCGATACGCCCCTCACAAACGCCCCGTGCCGAAAGCTGCGAGCCATCAGCGGCCACATAGGCGATCTCGCAAACAAAACGGGCACGACGCTGCTCGTCAGGCAGCTCCTGCATGGCTTGGAGAAGCTTCTCCAAGTTCTCGGCATCACTGGCGCGCTCTCCTGCATAGCGTGCTGAGCGCACTCCTGGCAGACCGTCGAGGGCATCCACCTCCAAGCCGGAATCATCGGCCAACGTCGCCTGCCGGGTACGGGAGAAGACAAAGCCGGCCTTGATCCAAGCATTGCCGGCAAGGCTTTTGGCAACCTCTGCTGCCTCATCTGTGAGCCCTAGGTCGGCAAGGCTTAAAAACCTAGTGTCCGGAAGATCAAGCGCCGCTATGATCTCTGGGACTTTCCCAGCATTGTGTGTGGCCACCACGATGGTTTGCATGTTGCTGACAGCGTCGGCAATACTGCCAGTAGCGCTGTCAGCGGCGTTGTCGATCACTGCCTGCACCGCTAACAACCTGCACCGACCTCCGGTGCCCCAGGCAATGCATCATTGGCCAACAAGGCTGCCCTCTGGGCATCCAGTAGCTGCAACAGGCCAACAGTGCCTAGGTCCAATAGGGCATCCAAGCGTTTCCTGTCAAAAGTCAGACGCTCGCCAGTACCCTGCACCTCAATGAATTCAGCGTTGGCGTTCATCACCAAGTTCATATCGATTTCCGCCCGGCTGTCCTCATGGTAGTCAAGGTCCAGCAACAACTTGCCACCCACCATGCCAACACTGACCGCAGCTACTTGGCTGACCAGCGGGTTGCCCTTGAGCTTGCCCGCAGACTTCCAAACCGTTAGGGCATCGTGCAGCGCCACCCATGCACCGCAAATAGCAGCGGTGCGGGTGCCGCCGTCAGCTTGGATAACGTCACAGTCCACTGTGACGTTGTACTCGCCCAACAATCGCAAATCACAGGCCGAGCGCAAAGAGCGCCCGATAAGGCGCTGGATCTCAGCACTTCTCCCCTGCACACCGCCGCGTTCCCGACGGCTACGTTGGTCGGTGGAGGCCGGTAACATCGCATACTCTGCCGTGATCCAGCCGGCACCACCGCCTTTGCGCCAAGCAGGCAAAGCATCATCGATGGTGACGGCACAGAGCACTCTGGTATCTCCAAAGCTCACTAAACAGGATCCGTAGGCAGTCTTCAAATAGCCCCGCTGAAAACTGACCGAACGCAGCTGCTCGTCCGTTCTCCCCTCGGATCTTTGCGTCAATAACACTTTGCTCTCCTTCTGCTCGTCTTAAGAAGCTTGGGCTTCCGGGGGCAAGTCAGGATGAGCTGCCTGAGCCATATCTATCAAATCCGTGTTCTCGAAGACGGACGGACGGGCTTCGGACTGCCCTAGCTCCCAACGACGCATCCCCTGTTCCAGCTCCCGGACACTGATCTGCTCAGGATATGCGACTTGGCGGCCCAGAATAGCCGAAGCTAGATCCATAAACTCACTGGGATCAATGGCGGTGGTCACAAAACGGTATTTGACGGCATCGCCCGAACGCATTGGGCGGGCATGAGCCGCCGCCAGTTGACCGCGCCTGAAAAGCGCCTCGGCAACATCACGAGCCGTCTCCTCGGCGCTGGAGATGATACGCACTTGCGGCCCGATGATCGAGGATATCAAAGGCTGGAGCAGCGGGTAATGGGTGCACCCCAGCACCAAGGTATCGATGCCACAGCGCCGCAGAGGGTCAAGGTAGTCACGGGCGATCTCTTGGAAGGCCGGGCGGATATAGATGGAATTGACCGGTGCCATGAACTGCTCCAAGGGGTTATGGTCAAGACGCAAGCCTTGCTCCACCATCTCCACGAAGCGGGGGGTAGCGGCGGAGAAGACCGTGATGCCGGCATCATGTTTGCGGATGGCCTCGGCATAACTGCCAGAGTCGACGGTGGCATGGGTGCCGATCACCCCGATCCGACGAGCAATGCTAGCTTGTACGGCAGCCCGGGCACCGGGTTCTATGACCCCGATCACCGGTACCGGCGACTCACGCTGGATGGATTCCAAGGCGGCGGCGGTGGCCGAGTTGCAGGCAATTACGATCAGCTTGACGCCCTGACCTGCCAACCAGATAGCGATCTCGATAGCATAACGGCGGATCTCCGCCAGTGGACGTGGCCCATAGGGGCAACGCAGCGTGTCGCCAAAATAAATCAAGCACTCATCAGGAAGCTGGCGGATGATTTCCCGCGCCACCGTCATGCCGCCGATCCCAGAGTCGAAAATGCCTATCGGCCTGCCCGCCAAGGCCGGGCTGCCGTTGTTGTCAGTATCCATAGCACCAGTATATCAGCAAATAGCGTGGTTGGTACTACGATCGCCGCCACTTCGACGGCCCGCCGCCAGAAAAACGCGCCCGTTTCCGGGCGCTTTCCGAGCGTTTCCGGGCGCCGTTCGGGTGTTTCCGGACGTTTCGGCGCCTTAAATGTTGCATTCTGCAAGCCCCTTATAGGAAAATGGGCCGCCAGATGATACACTTCTCAAATACCCTTTCACCATAAAAACCTTCCACACTTACAGAAAGAAAGGCGGATAAGATGGGTCAAAAAATCGTCAAGACTATGGATGGCAACTCGGCGGCGGCGCATGTCTCCTATGCGTTCACCGATGTGGCGGCTATTTATCCGATCACACCGTCCTCGACCATGGCCGAGGCCGTCGACGAGTGGGCGGCTTACGGACGCAAGAACCTCTTCGGCCAACCGGTACGGTTGGTCGAGATGCAGTCCGAGGCTGGTGCCGCCGGCGCCGTTCACGGCTCTTTGGGCGTTGGTGCCTTGACTACCACCTACACGGCATCCCAAGGGCTGCTGCTGATGATCCCGAACATGTACAAGATGGCCGGCGAGCTTTTGCCGGCGGTCTTCCATGTCAGCGCCCGGACTGTCGCTGCCCATGCCCTCTCCATCTTCGGCGACCATTCCGATGTCATGGCGGTACGCCAGACCGGCTTCGCCCTGCTGGCCTCGGGGTCAGTGCAGGAGATCATGGACCTCGGCGCAGTCGCCCATCTGGCCGCCATCAAAGGCCGCATCCCCTTCCTACACTTCTTCGACGGCTTCCGCAGCTCTGCCGAGGTTCAGAAGATCGAGGCTTGGGACTATGACGACCTGGACGCGATGCTGGACAAAGAAGCACTGGCCGAATTCCGTGCCCGTTCCTTAAGCCCGAACAACGCCTTCATCCGCGGCACTGCCCAAAACCCGGACATCTTCTTCCAGGCCCGCGAGGCCGCCCAGCCCTTCTATGACCGCCTTCCGGCCATCGTCAGTGACTACATGGCCGAGGTCAGCGCCCGGACTGGTCGCAGCTACCACCTCTTCGACTATATTGGTGCCCCGGATGCCGAACAAGTCATCGTGGCCATGGGTTCGGTCTGCGAAACCATCGAGGAAACCATGGAGAACATCCTCGCCGACCGCAAGATCGGCCTAGTCAAAGTGCGCCTCTACCGCCCCTTCGTGACCGAGGCCTTCTTGGCGGCACTGCCTAAGAGCACCAAGCGCATCACCGTCTTGGACCGCACCAAAGAACCGGGTGCTGCTGGCGACCCGCTCTATCTAGACATCAAGAACGCCTTTTACGGCAGCGACCGCCAACCGCTAGTGCTCTCCGGCCGCTATGGCCTAGGCTCCAAGGACACCACCCCCGGACAAATCGTCGCGATCTTCGACAACATGGCCGCCGGTGAGCCCACCGACTTCTTCAAAGTAGGCATCACCGACGATGTCAACGGCGGCTCTCTGGACTACGACCGCACTCTCTCTGCTGAGCCGGAAGGCACCATCATGTGCAAGTTCTGGGGCCTCGGCTCCGACGGCACGGTGGGAGCGAACAAGACGGCCATCAAGATCATCGGCGACCATACCGACCAGTATGCCCAAGGCTACTTCTCCTACGACTCCAAGAAGTCCGGCGGCGTGACCATCTCGCATCTGCGTTTCGGCAAAAAGCCGATCAAGTCCACCTACTTGATCAACCGAGCTGACTATGTGGCCTGCCACAACCAAGTCTACGTTCACCAGTACGACATGACCCGCGACCTCAAAGAGGGCGGTATCTTCATGCTCAACACCTGGTGGACGGAGGCGGAGCTGGAGCAGAACCTGCCAGCCACAGTGAAGCGCGACCTGGCCCGCAAGAAAATCCGCTTCTACACCATTGATGCCTATTCGATTGCTGCCGAGCTGGGGCTAGGCAACCGCATCAACATGATCATGCAGGCCGCCTTCTTCGCCTTGACCAAGGTGATCCCGGTCGAGGACGCAGTGCGGCACCTGCGTGAGGGCATCGATCACGCCTACGGCAAGAAGGGCCAGAAGATCCTAGACATGAACTATGCCGCAGTGGACAAGGGCATCAACGCCTTCACCGAGGTAGCCGTACCTGCGTCTTGGGCCGACGCAACCGATGCGCCAAGCGAGGCGAAGGCGGTACCAGCCTTCGTCGACGAGATACTGGTGCCGATGAGCCGCCAAGAAGGCGACTCGCTGCCAGTCTCGGCCTTCGTTGGCCGGGAGGACGGCCAGTTCCCCTCGGGCACTTCGGCCTATGAGAAGCGCGGCGTGGCCACCAGCATTCCGGAGTGGAACCCTGAAACCTGCCTACAGTGCAACCAGTGCTCCTTCGTTTGCCCCCACGCTGCCATCCGGCCGCAGCTGTTGAGCGCTGAGGACGTAGCCTCGGCACCAGCCAGCTTCAAGACCGCCGAAGCTAAGGGCAAAGGCTTGGAGGGTCTATCCTTCCGGATGCAGGTCAGCCCGTTGGACTGCATGGGCTGCGAACAGTGTGTCAACGTCTGTGCATCCAAGCAAAAATCGCTGACCATGACCGAGGAGGGCTGGGACAGCGCCGAAGAGGCCAACTGGGACTTTGCCTGCAGCCTGCCAGTGCGCGACAAGCTGGTTTCCAAGGGCACCGTTAAGGGCAGCCAGTTTGCCAAGCCCTACATTGAGTTCTCTGGCGCTTGCACTGGCTGTGGCGAGACTCCCTACATCAAAGTTATCACCCAGCTGTTCGGCGACCGGATGGTCATCGCCAATGCCACCGGCTGCTCCTCCATCTGGGGTGCCAGCGCCCCCTCCATTCCTTACTGCACCGACAACCAAGGGCATGGACCGGCTTGGGCGAACTCACTGTTCGAGGACAATGCCGAGTACGCCTTGGGCATGGTTGTCGCCCATCGGCAGATCCGGACGCGGCTGACCGAAGCGGTCGCCGTGCTGGCTGAGGCCGCTGACACTCCGGTGGCGCTGGCTACGGCTGCCCGTGCCTGGCTGGAGCACGGCAACGACGGCGACCAGACCCGCGTACTTTCCGAGGCCCTCGCTGCCGCCGCTAAGGGCGTCAAGCTTCCCGGTACCGCTGGCGCGGCAGTTGACTTGATCAACTCGGAGGGCGACTACTTGATGAAGCGCAGCTACTGGGCAGTAGGCGGCGACGGCTGGGCCTACGACATCGGCTTCGGCGGTCTGGATCACGTACTGGCCTCCGGTGAGAACGTCAACGTGCTGGTCTTTGATACCGAGGTCTACTCCAACACTGGCGGCCAAGCCTCTAAGGCCACCCCGCAAGCGGCTATCGCCAAGTTCGCAGCCTCTGGCAAGCGGGCGAAAAAGAAGGACCTCGGCATGATGGCCATTTCCTATGGCTATGTCTATGTTGCCCAAGTCGGCATGGGCGCCGACCAGCGCCAGTTCTTGAAGGCCATCCAAGAAGCCGAGGCCTATGACGGCCCGTCTCTGATCATCGCCTACGCGCCTTGCATCAACCACGGCCTGAAGTCCGGCATGGGCAGGACACAGGAAAACACCAAGGAAGCCGTGGACTGCGGCTATTGGCAGCTCTACCGTTATAACCCGGAGCTAGGCGGCGAGGGGAAGAACCCCTTCAGCTTGGACATGCCCAGTCCCGAGGCCAGCTTCCGTGACTTCATCATGGCCCAGACCCGTTACTCGGCCTTGGCCAACGAGTTCCCGGAGGTTGCCGAGCAGCTCTTTGAGCATACCGAGGCCAACGCCGCCGAGCGTCTCAAGAACTACCAGCGCCTAGCTGGCGAATAGGGGTCATACAGCTTGTTTGGCGGACCGCTGGGCGGTGTGGCGCTCCGACAGGCCGCCGCCCAACGCCAGCAGGCAGAGCACGACCAGGATGGCCGCCCATGTGGCGGCCATCGCCGTCCAGAAGGCCAATGGATAGGTGCAGATCAAAAGGGAGCTGACATCGAAAGTCCAGTTCCCTTGGGGGAAGAGCAACTGGTGCATCGCGGTGAACAGGACATCGAAGCTCAAGAAGCCGACCAGGGCCAGTACGGCAACTATGGCCAGCGCCAAAACCGCCCCCCAAATAAAAACCGAGCCCAGCCTACGGCGGCTTTGGCGGCCCAAGGCCACGGCACCGGCCACCAAGAGCAGCCCCAGCACAAGGGTCAGAACCCTAGCAACAAAAACGACGCTACGCACATCGTCTAGATGCGACACCACATCGGCAGTGAAGCTGACCCGCTGATCAGTGCCTGTAGGCAAGCTCACGTCGTGACCCTTGATATAGGCCAGTCCGGCATCGGCGCAAGCCACCAGTTCGCTATGGCTCAAACTGGATAGCTGATCGTTAACGAAGCGGTTGGCCCAGAAATTGGTGACCGGCCCCAAGAGCAGGAAGGTGAAAGAGGCACCGATCAGCCAGACGGCGAGGATCACTACCAGCAGCGCTTGCAGCAGCTTGGCTATGGCGGGATGCCCTTGTTTTGACCTTGCTTCTGCTTCCATCGTCCTAGGCCCCTTTCCTAAGAAAACTCTGGTAATACGATCAATCTCAATACCTGACCCGCCAAAAGGTCAAGCCGTGGGCGGGGGCGGTGGGACCGGCCGCCCGGCGATCCGCAGCCTCCAAGGCCACCCTCAACCAACTGGGATCGCGCCGCCCCTGTCCTACCTCCACCAGTGAGCCAACGATGATCCGCACCATCGAGTGTAGAAAGGCGGTGCCAACGACCTGGATGACGATGCAGTGCTCGCCTAGGTGGTCGGTGCCGAAAACACTGATGTTCTTCAGGGTGCGTACCGTGTTCTTGCCCTCTGCCGAGGTGGCGCGGCAAAAAGAGCGGAAGTCATGCTCGCCTAGCAAAAATGGGATAGCCTCGCGAATGCGATTGATGTCCAAGATCTCCCCCGGCAGCCACCACGCATAGGGTGCCAAGAAGAGCGGCGGCGTAGCTCTGGGAACAATGCGGTAGCGGTACTCCCGCTCCAGCGCTGAGAAGCGGGCGGAGAAGCCCGGCGGCTTTTGCTGGGCGTTACGGACGACTATACCGTCAGGAGTCAGAGCGTTCAGCGAGGCACACAGGCTGGGCAAGGGGCGCTCGGCCAGCTCGGCCTCAGAGAGCGCATAGGATGCCACTTGGCCGAGGGCGTGCACACCAGTGTCGGTGCGCCCGGCTCCCACTGTCAGCACTGGACGGCGGTAGAGCGTGGCCAGTGCCTGCTCCAGCTCGCCTTGGACGGTCACCGTGCCCTCTTGGCGGGCGAAGCCATGGAAGTCGCCGCCCCGGTAAGCGATGGTCAGTGCCAATGTGCATTCGTTAGGCGACGAATCATCCGCCGCTTCTAACGGGATACCTATCGCCCCCGTTAGACTGTCTGCCGATTCTTGGTTTTCGCCAAAAGCCAGCCTCGCCCCAGCATCAGCCATCGACATCGCATCTGCCCCTCTGAGCTTGACACCAACCGATATGCTCGATCAGGCGCTGAAGGGTCTCGGAGCTAACGGCATGCTCCATCAGGCATGCCTCAGCTTCAGCAACTTGGTCGTCTACGCCCAATATGTCTTTCAAGAAATGATGCAGCACCTGATGGCGCTCCAATACCTGAGCAGCATACAAGGCCCCGGTAGCGGTGAGCTGAATGTCGCCGTAAGGGGCCTGTTCGACCAAGGCCGCTTGTTTTAAGGCTTTGATAGCTGTGTTCACGCTGGCTTTGGAGACGGACAGGTGGTTTGCCAAATCAACGCTGCGAACACTGCCGCCCTCGCCGCCAAGGCAGAAGACAGCCTCTAGGTAATCCTCGTTGGTCGCGCTCAGCCGCGGGATGCCAAGCATGTCCCGCCATTCGCCGCTGTTGCTCAAACGCGATGCCCCCGCCCGTCGCTTACTGCCTTCCTTCTCGGTCTCACTCATCTTCTTTTCTCCTTTTCCCCTGCTCAGGGCACTCTAACTGCGACAAACAACCCGAACAACCCGAACGGGTTGGCGGAGTCGAGGTGCACGGGGGGGTCGAGCAACCCGAACAGCACGAACATCCCGGGCTGCCCTGGCCTCGCATAAAGCGCACCACCCGCCAAACCAGGATGGCGGCGGCAGCGGCGATCACAGCTACAGCAATGATATTCCCAACGCTCTCAAGCAAAAAGCAGCCCTCCCAGCTGATAGACCGCCAAGGCACCCAAGTAGGCCGCCGCCACGCTCCAAGCAGCCTGGCCGACTGCCCACTTCCAAGAGCCGAATTCCTTTTTCAAGGTGGCAAAAGCGGCCACACAGGGCACATAGAGCAAGCAGAAGACCATGAAGCTCAAGCCGGCCAGCGGGCTGGCAAAGCCGGCCTCTGCCAAAACGCCAGCGCTCAAGATACCACCGCCGAGGGCGCTCTCGCCGCCCACCCCCAACAAGGTGCCAAGCGTCGATATCACGGTTTCTTTAGAGATGAAGCCACAGATGATGGCAACCACCGCAATCCAGCTGCCGAAGCCCAACGGCGTGAACAACGGCGCAATGACCTTGCCAAAAGCCGCTAGGAAGGAATCGCCGATCTCTACCATCTGCAAACTGCCGTCGACTACCGCGAAGCTGGAAAGCAGCCAGAGCAGCACACACATCGCGAAGATAATCGTCCCGGCGCGTACTAAGTAGCCTTTTAGCTTGTCCCAAAGTGTCAGCAGCACTGAGCGGACCTGCGGCAGCCGATAGCGCGGCAGCTCGATGATAAAGGGCGAGAACTCGCCTTTGAACAGCAGCTTACGCAAGATGATGCCGGAGGCCACCGCCGCCAAGATTCCCAACAGGTACATGGAAAACACCACAACATCGGCCATAGCGGGGAAAAACGCCCCGGCCATCACCAAAAAAATCGGTGCCCGGGCACCACAGGACATGAAAGGCACCAGCATCAAGGTCAGGCGGCGGTCGTCTTCGTTCTCCATCGTCCGCGCCGCCATAGCGGCAGGAACAGTGCAGCCGAACCCCATCAACAGCGGCATGAAACTCTTGCCGGAAAGCCCGAAGCGACGCAGCAAGCGGTCCATGATAAAAGCCGCCCGGGCAATGTAGCCGCAGTCTTCGAGCAACGTCAAGAACAAGAAGAGCAGGATGATCTGTGGCACAAAAGAGAGCACCGCGCCTATGCCGCCGACCACGCCGTTGATCACCAAGCTGTAAGCCCAACCGTCAGGCGCAAACAGCGGTGCCAGCAATTCCGAAAAGGCACTGATCAGGGTGATAACCTGGTCTTGCAAGAAAACCCCGGGGGAAGGAACACCGGGAATGCCAAACAAGGTGGTCGAGAAGGTCAGGTGGAAGATCAGCAGCATCAGCAAAAGGAAGATCGGCAAAGACCACAGCCGGTGGGTCAAAACGCGGTCGATAGCGTCAGTGCGGCTCATTGCGGCCTCGGCCATTCGCCCCTCATGCTGCAAGAGTTCCTGCCGTAAAAGATCGCGGCGGTCAAGTGGCTCAGACGCTGCCAGCGGCACACCGTCGTAGCCATCCGGGTCAAGCTCGGCCGGCTGGTGCCCCCCAAGGCTGGGGCGAGGCTTCGAGAACAATTCCGAAGGACGGTCATGGTTGGCCTTCAGGTAGCCCTGTGGCGCATGCCGGACATGATGGTAATGGCTGCCGTCGGCGGACCAAACTGTTACCCCATGGTAGATGATGTGGTGGATCAAGCGGTAGCGAGCCTCGGCAAAGGCCGACGAAACCAAGCCGTGCTGTTCCTCAAAACCAGCCTTCAGCTCAGCGATCTGCTGGATGACGACATCGTCCAAGGTCAAATGGCGCAACACCAGCTCATCGCCTTCCAACACCTTGATGGCCATCCAATGCAGCGGGTAACCCCTGGCCTCCCGGTCGCCTATTCGCCGGCCGTGCTGCAGGTGGGGGGCGAGCAGATTTTCAGTGCTGGCAATCAGGTGCTCCAGATGGGGGCTGGGAAGCTCATGACATTGGGAAGGCACGGCTCGACCGACCTCTTCCATCAGCCGCTGGATACCCCAGCGACGGGCTGCCGAGATTGCCACTACCGGAACCCCGAGGTCGTGTGCCAGCCGTTCGGTGTCGATCTGAAAGCCCTCGGCCTGCACCTCGTCGATCATGTTCAACGCCACCACAATCGGCACGTTCAGCTCGATCAGCTGGACGCTCAAATAAAGGTTTCGCTCCAAATTGGTGGCATCGACAATATTGATCACTACATCGGGGTGATTTTTGACCAAGTAGTCGCGGGAGACGATCTCTTCCATGCTGAAGGGCGAGAGAGAGTAGATACCCGGCAAGTCGATCAAGTCGCCTTCGCCGTAGCGCCTACGGATCGCCCCCCGTTTTTGCTCGACAGTCACACCCGGCCAGTTGCCGACATGTTGGTTAGCCCCTGTCAGCTCGTTGAACAGCATTGTCTTGCCGCTGTTGGGGTTACCGATCAAGGCTATTTCCATGCAGGCTCCTGACGCACCGCAATCATCCGGGCCAGCTCTTTGCCCATGGCCAAGCGCGAGTTCTTGACCTGAAGGATAAGCCCGGCAGCAGTGTTGGAAACAACCTGAACCGATCCGGTGCAGATCAGACCCATGGTTTCCAACTTGTTCCGAGTGCGAGCATCAGCATTGTAGCTGATGATCCGGTAATGGCCGCCGGCCAAAGCTTGGGTCAACGGGACATCTGCTTTTTCTAACTTTGGTTTTGACATGTTTTTGACGCTTAACTCACCCACTAGATGCAGCTCCTAACATCCTGATTCGGTGCTTCCTCGGTAAAAGTTAGATTTTACTGCCTTTCTAAACCAGTCTAGCCAATAACAAGTTAGTTGTAAAGAACTTTTGAAAACAGCGAGACAACATTCCTCTCAGCAGATGATAACGGTTATGGTCTATAATTCTTCTGGAGGTGATTTCCAATGAAAGCCATAGTTTTTGACGGACATCAGGCCAAGTTCATAGCCAACCACCCCCAGCCCAAGCCGCTTTCCAACGAATGCTTGGTGCGTGTTGAGCTGAGCTGCGTTTGCAGCACCGACTTAGAGATCTTGCGCGGCTACCGGCCAAGCTTCCAAGGGGTTATGGGGCACGAGTTCGTGGGGCTGGTAGAGGCCAGCAGTATCCCGGAGCTGATCGGCCAAAGGGTTGTCGGCGAGATCAACCTGAGCTGCGGCCACTGCCTGTACTGCCTGACCGGTCGCCCTCAGCATTGCGCAGACCGCAGCACCTTGGGCATCAACCACAAGAACGGCTGCTTTGCCGAGTACCTGACACTCCCCAGCTCCTTGATTTGGCCGGTAGGCGAAATCAAGCCGGAGCGTGCCGTGTTCTGCGAGCCCTTGGCCGCCGCCCTGCGCATCACCGAACAGGTTTCCTTCCCACCAGCAGTGCCGGTGGCCATCATCGGCGACGGGCGGCAGGCCATGATGGTCTGTCAAGCTTTGTCGGCCAGTACTGAGGCCGAGCTGACGGTGTTTGGGAAGCACCCTGAGAAACTAGCCCTGTTCGAGCCCTTTGCCAACACCTCGCTGGTGGTGGAGGGCAGCTTTGAGACGGTGATTGATGCCAGCGGCAGCCCGGATGCCCTGAAGGATGCCATCAAGCTGACGCGCAGCTTGGGCACACTGGTTATCAAGAGCACCTACGCCGGGATGGCCGAGATAAACATGAGCGAAGTGGTAGTTCGGGAGCTGACCATCAAAGGCTCACGCTGCGGCCCTTTCAAGCCAGCGCTGAAACTTCTGGCCGACGAGCGCCTCAGTTTGCCGGAGCTGGAAATCCATGCTCCCGAAGACTTCCAAGCCGCCTTCGACTCCACGGCCTTCAAGGCAGCACTCGACTTCCGAGATTAACCGCAGCCGTCGGCTAAGATGCCTTGCGAAAGGGCTGCCGGCTAAGCTGCCGGCTAAGATGCCTTGCGGGATTTCTTCTCGCTTTTGCGCAAAGTCAGTGTTGGTTTGGACTCGCCGCGCACTGCACCGGCAGTCACCACTACCTCGGCTATTGTGTCATTGCTGGGCAGCTCATACATCGTGTCCAGCAAGACACGCTCACAAATAGAGCGTAGGCCGCGGGCACCGGTGCCGTGCTTCACTGCCTCTTCGGCGATTGCCTGCAGCGCGTTGTCCTGAAAAGTCAGCTCCACGTCCTCAAAGCCGATCATCCGCTTGTACTGCTTCACTAGGGCATTCTTCGGCTCGGTGAGAATGCGCACCAGCTCCGCCTCGTTCAGGTCATCAACGTTGCAGATCACCGGGACACGACCGATGAACTCCGGGATCATACCGAACTTATGCAAATCCTCGGGCAACACCTGAGCCATCAGCTCCGAGGTCTGCTGGGAGTGCGGCTTTTTGACTTCGGCAGCGAAGCCAATACCCTTGCGGCCAATACGGTCGGCAACGATCTTATCCAAGTCAACAAATGCCCCGCCCAGAATAAAGAGGATGTTCGTGGTATTGATCTTCAACAGTTCTTGTTGGGGGTGCTTACGGCCGCCTTGGGGCGGCACTGAGGCCTCGGTTCCTTCGATGATCTTCAACAGCGCCTGCTGCACGCCTTCGCCGCTGACATCCCGGGTGATCGAAAGGTTCTCGGCTTTGCGGGCTACCTTGTCGATCTCGTCGATGTAAACTATGCCGATCTCGGCCCGTTCGATATCCATGTCAGCTGCGGCGATCAGCTTCAGCAAGATATTCTCCACATCCTCGCCAACATAACCGGCCTCGGTAAGCACCGTGGCATCGGCAATGGCAAATGGAACCTGCAGTATACGGGCGAGGGTCTGAGCAAGCAACGTCTTGCCACAGCCAGTCGGGCCCAACAGCAGGATGTTGCTCTTGGATATCTCAACGTCGCCCTCCACGGCTGCCTCGCCCAAGCCGATGCGCTTGTAGTGATTATAAACAGCTACGGAGAGCGCCTTCTTGGCACGTTCTTGACCGATCACGTATTCGGACAGCTGGCTGTGGATCTGCTCAGGGGTGGGCAGACGGGAGAGCAGATCGTCTTTCAGTTCCTCCAACGCCTGAGACTGCTCCGGATCTTCCTGCTCATCAAGCTCCAAACCATGTTCCAGCATCTGATTGCAAAGTTGCAGACATTCATCACAAATAAAAACACCAGGTCCGGCAATCAGCTTATGTACCTGGCTTTGGCTCTTGCCGCAAAAACTGCAACTGTACTCGAAGCCATCAAATCCCTCAAAGGGCGCGTTATCCGGATCGTCGCTTTGGCCAAACGTATAGCCACTATCGTCACCGACTCCCGGACTGCCAGCGTCGCCGTTTTCAGGCCTGTCCTTATCCATCGGCCTTTTCGCCTTTCTCCAAGTCGCGGCTGTAGAATATCTCATCCACTAAGCCAAAGTCCCGGGCCTCCTCGGCGCTCATAAAGTTGTCGCGCTCTGTGTCCTCGTTGACACGCTCCAGGTTCTGGCCAGTGTGGTCGGCCAGTATCTTGTTTATACGCTCGCGAACATAGAGTATCTCGCGGGCCGCTATCTCGATCTCGGTCTGCTGGCCTTGGGCGCCGCCCGAAGGCTGATGGATCATGACGCGGGAATTGGGCAGGGCAAAACGCTTGCCCTTGGTGCCCGCCGCCAGCAGCACCGCTGCCATCGAGGCCGCTTGGCCGAGACAGATCGTGCTGACATCACACTTGATGAACTGCATCGTGTCGTAGATGGCCAAGCCGGAGGTGATCACGCCGCCGGGCGAGTTGATATATAGCGAGATGTCCTTTTCCGGGTCGTCACTCTCCAAGTGCAGCAGCTGTGCGACCACGGTGTTGGCCACATGGTCGTCGATAGCCTCTCCCAAAAAAACGATGCGGTCGTTGAGCAAGCGCGAATAGATATCGAAGCTCCGCTCCCCCCGTGGTGACTGCTCGATGACGTAGGGGATCAGTGCTGAACGCGGCGGCTCGCAGTTGGACTGGTAATGTGGCAGTTGGTAAGCCATGACAGCCTCCTTATTCCTCTGTTTCCTCTGGCTTGTTCGACTTGTCGGGTTGGTCTGGCTTGTCGGACTTGCTGGACTGTTCGGCTTCGGTAGCTCCGTCGTCCGCAACAGCAGACTCTGCAACTGCAACGCCCTCGGAATCCGCAGATGCAGAACCCGTCGCTACTTCCAGCTCGGGCGGCGCTGCCTTCTCTTCGCTGACTATGGCCTGCTCGATCAACTGCTCTGAGGCCTTGACCCGACGGATGCCCTGACGGATCTCGGAGAGCCGCCCGGAGCTGCGCCATTCCTCGATCAGGAGTTCTGCCCGCTCAGCATCCTCAGCAGCCTCGTTTGGCTCCTGCTGCCCGTCGGCTTTGGCAATACCCTTCTTGAACTCTGCGGCGATCTCGTCGTCTGTGGCCGTCAGGTTATAATGACGTGCCCAAGCATCCAGCGCCAAAGCTTGCCGGGCACCGGCCTGGGCTTGGTGGGTGACATCTTCCCTAAAAGTCTGCGGAGTCATGCCGATGCTCGCCAGATAGGCCTCTAGGCTGGTGTTCTGTTTCTGCATGTTGGTGAAGATATCCCGGTACAGGTCCTGCTCGTAGTCGTTGACAACTGCTATGGGAACATCCCCCTGTAACCGACTGGCCAGCGCCTCGGTAACGCGATGGGCTTTCAGTCTCGGCAGCTCAGCTTCCTTCTGAGCTTTGATGCTCTCGGCAAGCAGGGTGCGGAAATGCTCAACGCCCTCGTACTCCAAGGTCTTCTGAACCCAGGCATCGGTCAGCTCCGGCAGCCTCTTGGTGGTTATCTTCAGCAAGGTCGCTTCGACGTGCAGGGTCGGTGCCTCAACCCCCTCGGCCATGTTCTCAGGGTTCAGGCTGAAGTCGAAGCTCAGTGGAGTGCCGGGCTGAATGCCAGTGAAGTGCTTCTCGAACTCCTCGGGCATCGAGTTGATGCCCAGCTGATAGGGCAGCGACTCCCCGGACAGATCGTCGATACGCTCACCGTCTTGGGTCACTTCCATGTCGATGGTCAAAACATCGCCAGTGGCACTAGCCCGCCCTTCCACCGGGTCGTATTCTGGGTAATAGCTCAGCATGGTGTCGATCCGCGCCTGTACCTCGGCATCGCTGGCTGCCGCTGAGGGCAGCTCGATTTCCACAGGATCATAAGACGACAGCTCCAGCTCGGGGGCGATGCTGAACTGAAGCACATAGTGGTAGTCATCACCGGCTTGGACTAGCTCGGGGTCGCCGAAATCCGGGCGGTCCAAGGGGATAAGATCGTGGGAGTCGACCGCCAGAGGCAGACTGTCCTTGATAACGGCATCGGCGGCCTTGGCCGCAAAATACTCCGCGCCGCCGTAAACGTTGTCCAGCACGTGGCGCGGTGCCTTGCCTGGCCGAAAGCCTTTAATGCGAGCCTTGCCGGCCTCTTTGTAGGCCGCATCGATAGCGGCATCCACGTCTGCTGCGGGCACGGTAACAGCCAGTTCGACTTTGCCCTCTTCAAGTTGTTTAACTTCGGTTTCCAAGGCTTTCTTGTCCTCTCGTTCGGTCTTGTCTATAAACCCAAATACTATAGCACAGGGCTCTATTTGAGATAAGCAGACAGCCGTCAGAGCTGCCAAGATGTTGAAAGAGAGGGGGGCAAAGCTGCTACAAGGCCCTTTTCCTGAGACCAAGCAGCCGCCAGCACCGCCCTTCAGCAAGTTTCGGTGGCAAGAAGACCGTGAATGCGCTACCCTAACATACGTCAAAAGCTGAGCGAGCGGCAGTAGTTCAATGGTAGAGCATCAGCCTTCCAAGCTGATTGTTGCGGGTTCGAGTCCCGTCTGCCGCTCCAAGTCGTAGTAGGCAAGCAGCCCGTTATGGCTAAGGGAAGCACCGATTTGATGCTGTTGCTCCAGATTGCAAGCAGTGCTACCCCAAGGCCGTTCGGGCAAACGGTGCCACTACTAGCGGTAATGGCGCCGTTTGTGCAGGCAGGCCTAGGGTAGCTCAGCTTGCAAGATGGCGTGAGATGATTAATTCGGCGCTTCCTAAAAGGCGGTGGAGGACATTGGACGTTTTCGATACGCTGCGAGCAGCGGCCAACCCGGAACAAGCAAAGCGGATGAGCGCCTATATGCGCAACCACTTCGCCTTTCTCGGCATAGAGACACCGAAGCGCAGAAAGCTCTGTCGCGAGTTTTTGAAATCCCAGAAATCCGTCGACTGGGGGTTCGTTTTTGAGTGCTGGCAGCAGCCAGAACGGGAATACCAGTACTTGGCAGTGGATTGCCTTGCCAAGCTGAAGGGCCAGCTTACAGCGGCCGACATTCCGAACCTCGAGCGGTTGACAACCTCCAAATCATGGTGGGACACGGTAGATGCGCTGGACATGGTGGTTGGCGATATTGCGCTACGCCATGAGGAAGTCAACGCCACCTTGCTGCAGTGGAGCAGCGACGAAAACATCTGGCTGAGGCGTTGTGCCATCGACCACCAACGGGGCCGCAAAAACAAAACCAACACCGTGCTGCTAGAGCAGATACTCCTGAACAACTTCGGCCAAAGCGAGTTTTTCATCAACAAGGCCATCGGCTGGAGCCTACGCGACTTCAGTAAGACCGACCCAGACTGGGTACGGCAGTTCATCGACAAGCATAAGGAGAACATGTCGCCTTTGAGTGTTCGCGAAGGCAGTAAGTACTTGTGACGTGGCATTTTGTGGTATGCCATTTGTCGATGCCTTCAAGTGACAGATGCTTTTCGGTGCCTTCAAGCAGTAGGTGCACCACCCTTTGTCCCGCCTCTGCCGATATGCGATTATCCCGATGGAACCACTGTGGCATAGCAGACTAACCAACTAGGTTCTAAGGAGGTGCGGATGCCACAACTAGTCAACCTCTATGAGGCCAAGACCCATCTGTCTTCACTAGTCGATAGGGCCGCTAACGGCGAACTGATCATTATTGCCCGTAACAACCGACCGGTTGCAACCCTGCAGCCCTACTCCGGGGGTGCTAGCTCAGGCTTCATCGGCCTCTTCAAAGACGCCTACACCGTGCCAAGCGACTTCGACAGCTCCTCGATCGACGAGCTTAACGCCTTGTTCGAAGGCGACGCGCCTAATGGCAGCATGGGCAAAGAAAGCTCATGGCGAAGCTTTTGCTGGACACCAACATCCTGCTATTCGCCGGCAACGGCACGCTGAGCCAAGCAGCTTCCGAGATGTTTATCGATGACAGTCAGCAGAAATACTACAGTGCGGCAAGCCTCTGGGAGATCGTTATCAAGACTATGACCGGCAAGCTTCCCTTAAAGATACCTGTGGAGAAGTTCGAAGAGGCAATGGCTGTTCACGGTCTGCGTAGACTGGATATCACGGTCGCCCACATCTACGGCATCCAAAACCTAGAGCGCATCTAGGCCGACCCCTTTGACAGGCTGCTTGTGTCACAGGCCAAGCAAGAAGGCATGCTTTTGGCCACAGCGGACAAGGCTCTTCAAGGCTACGGTGACTGTATGCTTGTTTATCCGCACTAGAAGCGCCAAAACCATCTGGGTCAGCCAGAAAAAGCCCTGCGGACCGACCCTTACTGGAGCCAACAGTGTTGCTGGCAGCTGCCAAAGCCGAGAACGGGCGCTATCTGGACAGCCCCGACGACTTGCCCGTGGCCTGCGACCCCTTCGCCGGCGGCGGCTCCACCCCGCTGGAGGCCTAGTGGCTGGGGCTTAAGGCCGACAGGGAGGTGCGCTACACGGTGCGCCAGGGCGCCGACGGCCCTACGGGGGACGCCGACCGGACGGTCAACCGCGGTAACGGCGTCGCCCTCGGCGACAACACCCCGTTCTCTTCGGACTACGTCAAGGCAGAGGGCGTCGCCGGCCAGATGGGCAGCCATCTGATCGCCATCGTCGCCGAGGGCGACAAGGGCAGGCTCTACCTCTCGCCCAACACCGAGCATGTCGCCGCCTCGACGGCCGCCCGCGCCCAGGAGGCCGGCAGCCAGTCCCAGCTGGCGGCTCCGCTGTCGGCCGTGATCCGGTCGATCTGCTCCTCGAGCCTCTGGATCTGCAGCCTGGCCTCCTCCATGCGGTCCTCCAAGGCCAGGCCGTCCGCTTGGAAGCGCATGGCGCAGTCCTCGAGCTTTCGCCACATCATGTCGTCGTTGTCATTGCCCACAGGGAGCCTCCTTTTCCGTCGGGGAGGCGGCAGCGCCAGTCGTTGTTCGGGCGGCCGCAGTCGTCATGCGAGGCAGGGAGGACGGTGCCGAAGGCGTACTGGACCTGGTCGGCCTGGTCGGCCAGCAGCTCCTCGCGAGTGGCCGGGTGCGAGTTGATGGCCGGACGAGCACAGGCGGCAGCAGCCAGCAACACCATACAGACAGCGGCCAGGACGGCGATGCGCACCGCTGCGGCAACCCACCTCATTTCCCCGCCTCGTACTGCCAGGAGTAGCCCCATCTGCCCCTCGAGGACGGCGTTCTCCTCGCCGATGGCCGCGATCAGCTCGTCGATGAGGATCCTCACGGCCTGCCCCCTGCCCCCATCAGCTCCCGGGCGAGGTCGCGGTCGGCACCCGCCAGCGCCCCGAGCGTGCCCTTGATCGCCCGGGCGTCGGAGGCGACCAGGCCCCTCCAGGCCTTGAGCGCGCCCGCGACCCCGGCGGAGAGGGCGTCGTGGGAGTCGTTGCCCGTACCTGGGGAGATGCCGCCGAAGGACGCGAGCTGAAGGCCGGTGTACTCCGCCAGCGAGCCCGTGAGCCCCTGGGCGAAGGCGTCTGCCCCGGCTTGGTTGCCTGTTATTGTTCCTGCTATGTGCGTCCCCTCCTCTTGCGGTGCCCCTGGGGGTACCGCTCGATGCTGCTGTGCCCTGTAAACGATGCGGTAGACTTTAGCGGATCGGCCGGGGGTTGGCAAGGACGGCGGCCATAGGCAGTTTGTGGCACTTGCATGCTCGGCCATTCTCAACCAGCTGATATGAATCCCCGGGCAGAGCTTTGGTAGTATGGCTGGCGGGGCAGCGCAGTAGTGCTTAGAAAGTGCCAATTCAAATGAGCCCGTAATTGAACTCATGAATGAGCATATAAATGGTTTTATGAAAGACCGCATCGATAACTTATAAGAAGGCTATCGAATCTAAGTTGATCGACAGTGACGCTAACAGTATATTTCCCTCCTTTCCTAGTGGTTATCCCGAAGCAATAACCCGTCTTATCGGGCAGTCTGTCACTAATCTACGCTACTTCATCGAAGCAGAAGACTACTCTCAATACGTAGGAGAAACTGCTGTGCCACTGAATAACCGTGAGCGGGTGGGCAAGGGCCCGGACTTTCTGGGCAAGGGGCTTTATGACATGGTCAACGAGGTGATGACCAAGAAATTCGAGACTAGCGACTGGGACAAACTGTGGGCTGCTCAGGATGCCGATAAATCAGGATCATCATTTAACTCTACGCTAAAGACATCTCGACCATCAGCCGTGAGATCCTGGAGCGCATCATCGCCACTGGCACCGCTTTGGAGATTTCCATAGAGATCCATGCCAAGAAGCCGGAGGGCTTCACTGAGGGCGAGATCCGGACCATCTCCGAGAACTCCGCAAGCCTCAATTTCGAAGATGCCGGGTTTGAGGAATAAGAAACTGGCCGGCAGATCAGCCGGCCAGTTTCTTTGCAGGAGCGGTGGAACAGGGATGGGGCGTCCACCTATGGGGCCGACCGACGGGCTCAGTCGTCGATGTCGTAGTCCAGGACCTTGCCGGTCTTGGCATCGATGACCAGCTCGTGGTAGCGGTAGTTATGCTTCACCGTAATCTCATACTCCCAGCGGCCGTCGTCGCGCTCCAGCTCGGTCCGGGTGACGCTGCCGCCGCCGACCGCCTTCAGGGCCACATTCTTGGCACTGGCCGTGCTGATCAGGCCGTTGGATGTGCTCGCGCCTGCCGGGGCCACGAAGCCGTCGATACCGCCACCGTCAGCCTCGACGTACATCCTGTAGGTCTTGCCGTTGTACTTCACGTAGGTCTTCCAAGCCACGTCGCCGTAGGCAAAGGTCGGTGTGTACTTGGTCACATAGCCGCCGCCGACCTTGTTAATGGCCGCCTTTTTCACGGCAGTCCTAGAGATCAGACGGTCGATGTCGTAGTCACGCAGTTTGCCAGTGTAGGCGTCGAACTCCAGCTCGTACTTCTTGTAGCCGCGCACCACGACCACGTCGTACTCCAGGCGGCCGTCGTCGTAGGCCCGCTTGATGTTGTAGACCTTGCCGCCGCCGGCCTTCTTGACGGCGATCTTCTTCATGGCCGCCGTCGAGATCATCTTGGCGCCGCTGCTGGGTGCCGCGATGGCCGGGGTAGCCGGCACCACTAGTGCGGCGGTCAGGGCCATGGCCAGTGCGCAGGTTCCGATCGTCATTCTCTTCGTCCGCTTTCTCATTTCAAGCTCCTTTCATCGCTTTCACAGTCTGCCGCTTCTCAATAATCCGTCGCTTTTTTGCGAACTGTATCTCCGTGCATATAACTCTAAAGGCCGAAGGTTAGAACAAAATGAGAGTTCGAAAAAAAATTTGTTTGATCCTCTAATGAAGCAGCCAATCAATGCGGCCACACCGGATTATCAAACATAATAACCCGTATTTTCCCTAGTCAACAGCGTAAAAGATTGCGTGGCGAGCCGGAAGCAGCTGGGGTTCGTTTAATTCGGCACTTCCCTGGCGTGGCATGATTGATCGACATCTCCCTAACCAAAAATGCTCCAATAGTACCAAGGCCTATCAACATCCATTGATTCTTGCATATCCTGCTCGTCCAGCGCCGCTTGGGCACCACGACGCACTTCAACGTCGGGGGCAAGCTGTGCTAGTTGCCGTAAATACGGCTGTGCCGCTCGACCCCCCTGTTCAAGGCTGTTGATGTCCATGATGGATGTTTGGCCAGAAAGGTAACGTGAAGTGTTGTAGCCGGCCACTGCCCCATCAACATTGACCAGTGAGATAGCCAAAAAGACGGCCAGAGCCAAGGCAATAGCCGGGCGGGCGGCATTGAAGGGGCGGATACTCCAAATGCTGAGCAGGATGAAGACGGCCAGCATCAGCAACATGAAGCAACTGGTGTAGAAACGTAGCGGGCTTAAGCCATAGGCTTGCACATAGAGTAACATCTTAGCGGCGGCAGTGACCACCAACAGACAAGTCAAGAAACAGAGCGCAGCAGAGAGGACACGCAGCGCCAGAGGGTAGCCCTGATAGCTACGGCGGGCAAAGGACCAGAGACAGGCCAGCACGATCAGGTTGATCAGCGCCACTCCGCAAAGCTCGAAAAAGCCCTGACGGCTATACTGGGCGTAGGTGAAACTGGCCGGCAGTTGACCGTTGAGTGCCGAGAACAAGTAGTTGCCCATCACCCCGAAATACAGTAGGTAGACCGCGACAAAGAGGGCAACCGGCAAGATCAAGGCCACAGATGGCAAAGCATGGACGGCAGCAAACCCTCGCAGCAGACCGGGGCGCTCTAGTAGCGCAACGTTGTTTTGGCTTTGATTGCCCAGGACCGAGGCGAACAAATACACTGCTATAGGCAAGCCGATCAACAAATACCAGATGTTCAGGAGCAGCTCCGAGAGGCTCAAGTGCGCAGCCAGCCAGTCCAGCAGGCCGCTAAAGCCTTCGTCAGAGGATGAGAGCAGCGCCAACACTAGGAACAAAAGGGGCAGGGCAACTAGCAGACTGACCATCACGATCAGCGCCGTGATCAGCCAACTGCGGCGAGTGCCTGGCCGCCGGGCAAAAAGCGATCCGAAGACCTTGCCAAGGTTGGCAAAAGGGACAATGACGAACTGGTTGAACCAGTCGGCGGCCAAAAGCAGGGAAAGCGGCCTAGCGATCAAGGTTTTAGTACTCCAAGCCAGCCAAAACAAACAAAGGCCGAACTCTATATTGATGTGCAGCCAAGTGACCGGCGGCAGTCCATCGACGCTGCCGTAGAGGGCAAAGGGCAGAGCGCCGAGCAATGCTGCGGCCAAGAGCAAGGTGCCACCACGGTCAAAAACTTGTTTTTTAGCCTTTAGATAGACAGCCACCGAACCCAAGGCGAACAAAAAGAAAAGGCAGGTACCAATGCCAGCGTCCATAAAATCGAGTATCTCAAACCTCCAGAACAGGTAGCCAACCACCACCGTTGCCAGCAAAAACAGCAAGTCGGCACGGCAGAAGGGCAGTGCTGGCGGTTTGTTCACGGGCAGTGTTTGGCACTGTGGTGGTTGCGCACCCCCTGATGACGGCCATTGCTGCTGCGGTGGGCACTGCTGCTGCGGTGGGCACTGCTGCTGCGGTGGGCACTGCTGCTGCGGTGGGCACTGCTGCTGCGACCCGCTATCAGGTTGTGCCTGCGGCAGTTGCCCCGCCGTCTGACCTAGCGTCCCTTCTCTGTTTTGTGGCAAGGCTTCGCCTAGCCATGAACTCTTTTCCATAGCTTCCTCACTTCCTTTCTAACAGTTTGCTTATTCTTTGCTGTCTGCTACATACTCCAACAGGTCTCCAGGCTGACACTGTAGCTCTCGACAGAGAGCCTCCAAAGTTGAAAAGCGGATAGCTTTAGCCTTATCATTTTTCAGAATGGAGAGATTGGCAGCCGTCAAGTCGATACGCTCCGCCAATTCCCCTGAAGACATCTTGCGTTGAGCAAGCAGGACATCGATGTGGATGACGATACTCATATCGTGTAGTCACTTTCCTCTTGAAGTGCCGTTGCGGCGGCAAAAAGGTTCTTCATCGCCCTCAGAATCACGCCGAAGAAGGCCGCCAGCACTGCCAGCGCGAAAAAGACCGGGCTCACCAAGCTGCTGGCCAGCAGCACCACGCCAGCCGCAAAGCAACACCAGCTGATAATGCGCAGCAACAAAACGTTGGATCTGGTAAACACCTGTTCCTGATGCACCGCCGCCAACAGGCGATCCAAGGCAACCAACGCCACCAGCGCAGGTACCAAGAAGACGTAGTAGATGGGCATCAGCCAAACTGCCTGCTCTGCGGCAATGGAAACCCGGTGGCCGAAAAAGCCGTCGGCCACCAGCCACGGCAGAGCCAAGGCCAGCACTAGGGCAAGCACCGCTATCAGCCGAGTAGCGACGATAGATAAAAGCACTGAATGGTCACGGCTCCAAGCCATACTAACTCCTTTCAGACTACGCACCCCTGAAACGACAACGCACGACCGCTGCCGAACAATAGGAGTATTCTAGCATTATGCATATCGCTAATCAATAGTTATTTATCGTTTATCGATATTATTTTCTTGCAGCTGAGCTAACTGCTGCAAAAAGTTCTCTCCCCCTGTTGCTGCACGGCGAGTTATGATACAATGCCAAAGCGTTCCTGAACACACTCGGATTTGATGTTCGGGGCCGACCCGATGTGGGGCATTAGCTCAGCTGGGAGAGCGCGTGGCTGGCAGCCATGAGGTCAGGGGTTCAAGTCCCCTATGCTCCACCACACGAAACCGCAGGTCGTTGGCCGTTTCTATAGGTCAACGACCTGTTTTGTTTGCTGCCGCTTACTGCTCTTAATACCGCTCACCGTATCTTGGGCACTTTATGGTAACGAATTAACCCATGAGCTGTTTTTCTGCTTGCCTCTACCGTTTTTTGAACTGCCACTTCAATGCGAGAGCGCTTGCGATGCTTGACAAATGAGTCGAAGTTGAGTACACCTAGTACATGTAACTTGCTGGCATCTGGCGGGCAGGTACGAAGAAAAAGAAATGAGGTTGAACAATGAAGGCAATCATCGTTTACGAAAGTGAATACGGATCGACCAAGAAATACGCGGAATGGATAGCTGCAGAGCTAGGCTGTGACAGTGTTGACTCCAAGTCGGCCGACGTCAAGGAACTAGCCAATTATCAGGCAATCATTTTGGGCAGCTGCATCCACGGCGGCACGGTTCCCGTTGTCGAACTGCTGAAGAGTTACCCGGTTCTTCTGGAAGACCGCAAAATAGCCCTCTTCGCCGTCGGTATGCCACCCTATGGCAGCGATTACCTAGCTGAGCTGCAACAGTCCATCTCCGAGCAGGTGGGGGCAGATATCCCGCTGTTCTACATGCGCGGTGCCTTGGACTTGGCCAAGATGTCTCAGCAGCATCAAGAGATATTCAAGATGCTAGAGCAAAAATTCTCCGAGAAGCCCCTAGCCGAGCGCTCAGGCCTAGAGCAGTCGATTATCGAGGCATGCCAGAAAGACGGCCCCTCAGACTGGATGAGCAAAGAACAAATCAAACCGCTGCTGGATTGGGCTACGGCCTAACGCCAGAAACCAGCATGCATGAACCGACGTTGATAGTCGAGAAGAAGTCACGCTTTTTAGCCTATTCCAAGCGTGTCACCAATGAAGGTGAGGCTATGGGCTTCATCGCCGAAATCAGTCGGGAGCATAAGAAGGCCAAACACGTGGTGTATGCCTATGTGCTGGAGAGCACCGAAAGGTGCAGCGATGCCGGCGAGCCCCGGGGCACAGCCGGGCCGGGGCTGGTGGCGGCCATCAAACGCCGAGGGCTTGTCGGCATTGCCGTGGTAGTGGTTCGCTACTTCGGAGGCATCCTGCTAGGCAAGGGCGGCCTGCTGCGAGCCTACGGAAAAGCCGCCGGCCGGTCGTTGGACGAACTGCTCAGCAATCGGTAACAGGAAAGTAGACCAATGGCTGCTCAGCAATCGGCAACAGGAAAGTAGACCAATGATCAGTATTCCTTTGATAAAGTACCGACTAGCGCACAAAGCCTACTATTACAACCTTAAGCTGCAATGATCTACACTGTTGATGAGGATAAAACTTGATGGATACGAATTGCTTATCACCAGAAGACAGCGAGCGGGCTGCCCGTTACGCGCAAGACCTAGTGCAAGGTTTAGCGGCACTGGAGACCTTTCAGCAAGGTGTTACGGTTTTTGGCTCGGCACGTTTTCCGGAAACTGACCTTTACTACCAAAAGGCAAGGGAGCTAGGACAAAAGCTGGCCCGTGCCGGCCATGCCGTGGTCACCGGTGGTGGTGGCGGCATCATGGAGGCTGCCAATCGCGGTGCCTTTGAGGCCGGTGGCCGCTCGATCGGCCTGAATATCAAGCTACCACAGGAGCAGTCGCCCAACTGCTACACCACCGACAGCTTGGAGTTCAACTACTTCTTTGCCCGCAAGGTGATGCTGGCCTTCTCCTCCAAGGTGTACGTCTATTTCCCGGGCGGCTTTGGTACACTTGATGAGTTCTCCGAGATCCTGACGTTGATGGAAACCCAGAAGATCCTGCCAGCGCCGATCATTCTTTTCGGAGCCGCTTTCTGGCAGCCTTTGGATGACTTCTTCTACACCAAGATGCAGCTGGAAACGCAAGCGGTCAGCCCCGATGACCGTGACCTCTATACGATAACCGACGACGTGGAGTTCATCGTCCGAGTGGCCGATGCCATCTTGCCCTGCCGGGTAGACGAGGCCATCAAACAAGCCGACACCGTGCGACCCCCGACCGCAGGCGGCCACATGCTCTGATGGCCACGGGCTATTGGCGCACGGTGATGTTAATCAGCCGCCGTTATGATGGTAAGATGGCAGCAACATGACCGCCGCGCTAAAAGAACGGGAGGCCGACTTAGGGCAGCAGATACGTGATGGACACGAACGCCTTCATCTATTACGCAGCTACATCCAAGAGAGAGGTAGGAACTATGCGTTATCATGCAACAATCAAGGATATTCCGGAATACACGGTGTGTGCTTACCGAACTGTTTTACCGACCTATGCGACCCTGATGGATCTGATGCCCGAGCTAGGCAAAAAGCTCACCCGGCTGTACCCGAAACTGAAGTGCGCCGAACCGGAGTACTGCTTCAACGTCTACTCGACGCTGGAGTATCAGGATCACGATATCGAAGTCGAGATCTGCGCAGCCGTCACTCAGGCCTTTCCGGACAAAGACGGCATCACCTTCAAGAAGATGCCCGCCGTGAGGGCGCTCTCCGTGCTGCACAGAGGTTCCTACTCCCGGCTGAACGAGGCTTATTCCTACGCAGGCACTTGGCTGGACAAAAACGGCTATGAGCTGAATGGTGAGCCGCGTGAGAGCTACATCGACGGTATTTGGAACAAGGACAATGAGGATGACTGGCTAACAGAAGTCCAGCTGCCGATAAGCTAGGGAAGCACCGGTTAACTCACAATTCCGTCCCACACGACCCCTGATCAGCAATCCTTCACTTTGCTGACCAGGGGAAGGATTGCCGCCTTGATCCGGCAATGGCTGGCTCAAAGAGCTCGAAGACGGCCATCTCGGGGGAAGGATTGCCGCCATGAGCCGGCGATAACTGGGGCTAAACGTTAAATCGGCGCTTCCGTATGGAAGCGCCGATTGGTTTACCCCGTTATTCCCGCCGTCCTGCTCGGACGGTACTGAGCCGTCTTGCCAGGCGCGGACCGAAAACACAAACTGCGCCGCTGCAGAGCAAATCCAATGCTACCAGCAACAGGAGCAGACCCTGATCACCGGTCAAGGGCGCGATACTGCCACTCCGAGCTGGGACCAACTTGATGGAGGCTTTTGCCTGTACCCCAGGCGGCCAATCACTGCCGTCGGGAGGAACGACCGTTACATTGTTGACGATCTCCTTCGGAAAGCTCTCTGCCGGTGTTCCATCACCAACATCGACTTGAGCGCGATAGGTGAAGATATAGGTCTCGCCGCCGCGCAGTATCGCGATGGGCACCTCGATAGTGCGGCTCTCCGGATGATAAACGCTGGCACCCACCTTCTCCACCGTTCCATTCGGGTAGGTGAGCATCATGGTGTCGGTGTCTGGCACCAGCTCGTCTGGCAGGTAGTCGAATATCATCACGTCACGCCAAACTGTGCCCGCCTTGGGGTTGCTCAGGGTGACTTTATATCGCAACAGGTCATCGGGTTCTGCATCTTGCTGCGGATGCGTCTCGTTCTCCACGCCCTTGGTCAGGGTCGGTGGGTCGCCGGGGTCATCAGGCTCGTCGGGGTCGGGCGGCTGGCCGCCGTCATCTCCGGGAGGAACCAGCTTGATCTTGGAGGTCGTGCCGCCACCGGGCGGCGGATCGCCGCCATCGTGGCTGACCGTTACGTTGTTGACGATCTCGTCGGGGACATTCTCTGCCGGCGTGCCATCATCAACATCGACCTGAGCCTGATAGGTGAAGACGTAGGTCTCACCACCGCGCAGTATCGCAATGGGCACCTCAATGGTGCGGGTATCCGGATGATAGACACTGGCACCCACCATCTCTCTACTTCCGTTCGGATAGATCAGTGTCATGGTGCTGGTGTCCGGCACCAGTTCCTGCGGCAGGTAGTCGAATATCATCACATCGCGCCAAACTGTGCCCGCCTTGGGGTTAGTCAAAGTGACCCGATAGAGTAGCAAATCGTCGGGCTCAGCATTTTGCTGTGGATGCGTCTGGTTGTCCACATCCTTCGTCAGGAGCGGCTCCCCAGAATTATCTCCAGGATCAGTGGGGTCGGTGGGGTCCGTGGGGTCGGTGGGGTCCGTGGGGTCGGTGGGATCGGTGGGGTCCTGATTGCCAACCCGGCCAGTACCATCATCGCCTTGGGGATAGATATAGCCGGTGTGGATGTGGCCACGTCCACCGCCCCAATAAGCATGAGCGCTGTTGCCCAAGTCATAGGCGGTCTCAGTAACTGTTGCATCGAACTCCACTCTAATGCTACTGCCACCGGAAATATCACCAAGCGCCAGCCGGAAGAGCCGCGTTGATGAATTATAGCTGGGTGTGCTGGACGTTGGCAGCGGTGTCGCACTGTCATTGAGGTACAGTCGTACCGTACTGAGGTCGGGTACAACCCCCACCGGCATAGTGTCCTCGATGTTGACGTCCTTCCACAGAGAATGTGGATCACCGTCATTCGCAGCAGTGATGGTGTAGGTCAAAACATCGCCACGCTTTGTTTTTTGGTTGGGGTGGCTCTTGTTGACTGCCGACTTGTACAGAGCTGGCTGATTGCTGCTGATCTCGCCAGTGCCGACCGGGCCTGTGGAAACCCCGTCATCGGTTTGGGCGGTGTTGTCCAGCGCGTGATAGCCCTGCCCCGAGTTGTCGATCACCGTATAAACGTCATCGCTGATTATCGCCTTGAAGCTGAGGTAGCACTTCTGGCCGCCCCATATCAGGCCGGCGTCCACCCGCAGCATACGGGTCGCCGGGTTATAAGCCGAAGCAGAAACCTGGGTTGTTGTTCCGTCCGGGTGCTGAAGCCAAATGCTGCTGGTGTCTATCTCCATGCCATCTGGAACGCGGTCGTTGATCACCACGTCCTCCCAAAGGGAGCCGGGCTTGGTGTTGCCGGCCTCGATGGTATAGATCAAGCAGTCGCCCACTGTCGGGTTCCCCGGGTGGACTGGGGCAACAACGCTCTTGTGCAGATAAACGTCACCGCTGCCATGGCCGACCGGACCGGGGTCAGGGAAATCGGGCGGATAGACCGGCGGTGTGCGAAGCCCATCGGCGGCGGCGATATTGCCGAAGGAATCCTGCACCTCCTGCGGCTCGGTCGGCGGATCGTCGGTATCGTAGACCGTAACATCGAACTCCAGCAGATACGACTGGCCGCCAACAACTTCGCCGATATCCAAAGTCAGGGTGCGAGTGCTCTCGTCATAGACCCTTTCGTAACTGAGGTGCTCCCTGGTTCCGTTCTGCCAAGTCACATAGATGCTCTCTGGAATCAGCCTCATCATCGTCGGCAGCTTGTCATTGATCACAACATCATGCCAGATCGAGTTCTTGCTCCGATTCGTAGCTGTCACAATGTAGTGCAAGATCGCGTCGTCATCGTCTTCTGCCGGCGCTTTCCATTTCGCCTCTTTTGTCAACGACGGAGCAGCCTCCCAAACCGGATAGACGGTTATCGATGCCACTACCAAGTCGTCATCGCTGACATTGACAATGCCGGAGTCTTTGATCGTTGTCCAACCTAAGAACTTCCGACCGTTGAAGGGCAGGGAGAACAGCGACTGGTCAGCGGTGTCCTGAAGGTTGCTGCCATACTCGACATCCTTCGACCAAACAAATCCGGTGGGTTCATCAACAACCGTCACCGTGTAAGTGTTGGTTGCCCAAATCGCGTAAACGTAAATGACCTTGTCCGTATTGGCCCAGGCAGTTCGCACCGCTGTGGCTGTGGTAACAAACGGATCGAGGTTGTTGATGGTTGTACCTGTTCTGTTCAATGCCCAGCCAGCAAAATGATAGCCTGCTGGTGGAGTCGGCGGGGCAGGCATCATGGCGACCGGGTCACCATCCTGGTAATAAAGCGTCATCGGCTGACCGGAGTCATCGAGCAGCGGCACTACTGTGTTGTCGGTCGCGTCATAGTTGCGGACATAGGTGATGGTCACAGCATCTGGGTCAACTGGGGTAGTCCCCTTGGTCTGCCATTGCGCAAAGACTGTAAAGCTACCGGCCAGCGCCGTCTCTGAGCCAACCGCAGTGTTAGCGTCGAACCAAGTGCCCGTGCCATCGGCACTGGTGTTCCAACCGAGGAAATCGTAGCCGAAGAGCACCGGGTTATTGGGCATCCGCTCACCTAGGGTAGTCTGGGGCTCATATACCGTGCGTGTCGCGTAGACACTCGAAGCTGAGCCGTTGTTCAGATCAAAAGTGATCTGGGCGGTCGGTTCGGCAGCCCGGCCCCACACCGCATAGAGAGTGACATCGGTGCGCAGCTGGAAGTCCGGCTGGCTGAACTCCCTGGTGGTGGCATCATAGGCGAAGTCGACACGTCCGGCATCGGCCGCCCGCTTGCTTTGGGCCCAGCCTAGGAAAACAGACCCGTCACGGGCTAAGTCGCCTGGGCCGATGACGCTGGCCGTATCGTTTAGGTGATACTCGTTGTCATCAGTTGGCACCGTGCCAGCAGTTGCCCCGTTAGCGTTGTAGAGCACAGCGTAGTTCTCATCGGCCGCCTTCTGCCTCCAGACGGGATACAAAGTGGCATCGCCAGTTATCAGATAACCACTGGCAAAGCTGTCTGTTGGCCGATCATATGGGTAGTCGGGGTTGCCGGCATCGGCTTTCTCAACAGTGTCTGCCCAACCGATAAAGGCATAACCCGTCTTGACCAAATTGCCCGGCCCCGGCAGCCCGATCGATTGACCGAGACGACCGCTGTCATTAGGCGGTGCCTCGCCGCTGTCGGCACCACGGTCACTGTATTGCACGGTATAGGGGCTCCAAACGGCATACAGCTCCGTGTTGGCAGTGATCGTGAAGAAGGTGAAGTCGAATGTCTGGGTGCCTAGGTCGTAGGCAAAATCAGGAGCCGCCGCCTCTGGAGCGAATGCCCAGCCCATAAACTTGAGGCCGTCGTTTTCCAAGTTGCCCGGACCCAGCACCATGACCGGGTCGTTTTTAGCATAGCCCCGCACCGATGGGTCATGGGGGGGTTCGCCGCCGGTGTTGCCATTGCCGTTGTAGGTGACGAAGACCGGGTCTTTGTAACGCAGCGCGTCAATCAGGTCTTTTAGGCGCTTGGCAGCGTCGTTGATGTCTTCTTGTGAGGTCCTCGGATCAGGATGGAGGTAGAACTGCACGGAGTCGAAGTAACCGTCCTCCATTGGGTAATAGGTTTCTTCGGTGTACAGTGCCTTGCGCGGCCGATGGACATTGCTGGCCACATCCATATAGTGAACAAGCTCAGTCCAGTCCAACTGAGCACCCTCCGGGTTTTGCTCCCATACGGGATAGAGAACCACATCGTCAGTAATCGCAAAGGGCAAAGTGGCGCCGTCGTAATAATAGATGTAGGTAGCTGGATTGGCCGGGTTCACACCCGCCTCTAGCATCCCCAGCGTCGCCCAGCCCTTGAACGTATAGCCGCTACGCCGCAGGTCGTTATGTGGCAGCAGGGTCACTGTGCTATCAAGATGGTAGGTTTGCGGGTCGCTGAAGGAGCTGCCGCTGGTGGTGCCGACCAAGATGCCGTTAACCTCACTGGCGTTGGAATAGGTCACTGTGAAAGGGCCATACCTTTGCCAAGTGGCAAAGAGCACGGTGTCTTGGCTTATCGTAAATGCGCTTTCATTGGCATTGAAGGTGTTTGTTCGCCAGTTGTAATGGAAGACAGGGGTTTGGGCAGCGGCACTGTCCTGACTGTTGGCCCAGCCGATAAAAACATAGGTGTTGGTGCCATCGCCCTTGGTCATCTCGCCCGGGCCGAGCAGGTTGACGGTGCTGCCGACGTAGTAGGCATTGGCGGCAGCTGGGGCGTTGCCAGCAGTGTCATAAGGCACCTTGGCCAAATCGTCAGCACCGTTGCCGTCATAGGCCACCGTGAACTGGGAGTTCTGTGACCAAACGGCATAAAGCGTGGTTTGGTCCGTCAGGAATATCGTCGGGCCCGGTGTGAAGCTATTGGTTGCGGCAGCGTAGGCATAATCCGGCGTGGTTGCCGTAGCGCTGGTTGCCCAGCCCAAGAAGGTCCAACCGAACTTGGTCATGCTGCCCGGCGGCGCGATTGTGACGGCATCGTCTGTGTGGTAGGTCCCACCTGTCGGCGGCGAGCCACCGTCCGAACCATTGCCGTTGTAGGCCAAGCCGTACTGCGACTTCTCTTGCCAAACGGCATAGAGCGTAACATTGGCGGCAATCACGAACTGCTCAGGTGTCAGGCTCGGGGGCGCTGTGGCCGCATTATAGGCATAGTCAGGCACCGTCGCCGCAATATTGGTTGACCAGCCGATGAAGGTATAGTTTTGCTTGGCCAAATCATTTGGCCCCAGCACCAGCACCGTGCTTTGATCATAGTAACGGTTGGTGTTGACCTGTGCATCGCCAGCTATGTCGACCGGAACCGTACCGCTGGTATTGAGATTGCCGTTATAGGTGACGGTGTACTTGTTGTCCTCCTGCCACACCGCATACAGTGTGGTGTTCCCCGGTATCTCGAACGAGCCGGGGGTGAATCCACCGGTGCTAGCATCATAAGCATAGTCCGGTGCCGAAGTGGCCGCACTGGTCGACCAACCGATGAACTTGTAGTGAAGCTTCGCTAGGTCGCCGGGGGGCGCGGGCGGAATTGCCGTGCCGCCGAGGAAGTCCCCGCTTACCGTTGGAGCATCACCGGCGGTATTACCATTGCCGTTATAGGCCAGCGTGTAGCGGTTTTCCTGCCAAACGGCATACAGGGTGGTGTCTGCCGTGATGTTGAAAGCCGCCGTGTTGAATGTTGCCTGTGTGGAGTTATAGGCAAAGTCAGGGGTTGTTGCATCTGGGTCCAACGCCCAGCCCCGGAATGTCCAGCCTTCGATAGTGCCCGTGCCGTTATAGCGGCGCATGCTGCCTGGGCCCAACACCGTAACGTTGCTGCCCACGTAATAGGCATTCGCCAATGCCGGGTAAGGCGCATTGCCGTGGGTATCGGCTGGCACCGTGCCGCCAACCGTACCGGTTGGGGCATTGGCATTGTAGGTCACTGTGTAGTGGGGGTTTTCCTGCCAAACAGCGAACAGCATGGCGCTGCCGTTGATGTTGGTGATAGCTGCGGGGTTGACTGAGCCGGATGCAGCGTCATAGGCATAGGTGGGACTGGTCGCGGTCGGACTGGTTGCCCAGCCCCGGAATGTCCAGAACTGCTTGGCCATCTCTCCGGGGCCTTGGATGGGGACTGTCTCGCCTTGGAAGTACTGCTCCATCGCCGGAGCGCCACCGCTGCTGAGAACAGCGTTCGCTATATAGATTACCTCGTATGATGGCAGCCGCGTATACACATAAGTCACCGTATGCTGGCCATCGACACTGGCCAAGACATTGCTGGGCAAAACCCCGCCCTCGCGGGGATACATGGTGCCGTTGTCCAGTATCCAGCCTTGGTAGTCCCAGCCCCGAAGCTCCGGATAAAGCGGGCTGCCATCAACGCCTAGGCTATTCCAAAGCCGGATGTTGTCGGCGTATGCCCTTCCCCATGGCAAGGTTACCATCTCGTCGTCCAGCAGGCTGTTACCGGTGTTGTTGAACTCGCGCCAGCGCTCCGTGATGTAGAAGCCGTCGGCATGCTCATTGGTTTTTTGGTAGACATAGACGATGGTCATGTCGCTTGACAGGCTCTCGATGACCGGCGGATCGCCAGCGATCAAGTCGTGGCGGTCATCACCTTGCTTAAAGCCGATGTAGCGCCAAATCCACTCACCGTCGCTGAGACGGTCCGGCGGGTTGCCGGCAACCATCTCGCCACCGACCCGTGTATTGCTGATATCCGGTGCCAGCGGCCGCGCCATGTACACGTCATCAGTGCCATCGACCAGCACATCTAAGATATTGGAGTGGAACTGTTCGGTGACCACATAGGTCGTGCTGAAGAGAAGCGTGATGGTCTGGTTGGCTTGGATGTTCGTCAGTTGCGGTGGGTCGCCCTGATGAACAACGGGCCTAGTGTAGGTGCCGCCGTTACCGTCATCAACCTCTTCAGTTGTCCCATCGGTCCAACCACGATAAACGCTGTAGGTCTTGCCAGTGGGCAACGCTATGCCGTTGGCTATGGCATTTTGAATATTAGTCTCGGCCATGGGGTTGAAGCCTTGCCCCCGATCAACTAGATAGTCCTCATTGGGCGCTAGGATATTGGCATCATTTTGGTATTCCTTGTACTGTACGGTAACAGCAAAGCTTTGCTTGAAGTAAAGATCGATCGTCAAGCTGTTGTTGGTGCTCAAAAGCTCAGCCGGGCTGAACGTAACGTCCGGTGCGCTAGGCACAGGCCCGGCAGTCACGGCTCCGAAAACACTGTCTTTGGCCAGACGGTAGCTCACATAGAAGTAGCTACGCGAGTTGATGATCGGGTCCATGTGGTAGGCCGCTATGTAGTACGGGAGCGTTGCGTCCACGTTCTCTTTGTATTGGGTCTGGAGAATCAGGTTGGTGTCCTGATCGATGTAGTTGATGGTCAGCGGGATGTCTTTGAGGTAGTAGTAGATGACATCGTTCAGCTCCCCTGGCAAAACATCGGGAGGAGCACCAACAGTTCTTGTTGCGCCGCCATCTGTCGAATAGGCAAAGTAACGCCAATTGTAGGCAGTATTGCTGTCGTATTGGGTCAGGCTGCCAAGCGCGGTCATTGGCGGCAGATAGTCGCTGCCACCGCTGACCAAACTGGTCGTATTGCCCTGCACCGCAGTTGTCGGGTCCTTGTAGCTCAGATAATGCTCGGTGACGATATGCGAGGTAGTGTGATAGGTGTGGTTCGAGCGGCTGGTGTAGTCCAGCGCGTTCTCCATCACCGCCCGGTTATCAAACAGGTCTTGGCCGGCGGCCACCGTGACTGAGTATTTGAACTTGGTGATCGCCTCATCGGGTATTTGGGTGAATTGCCATACCAGCTTCTGGCGCTCCCGGGTTTGCGTGACCATGGCCTGGGTGGCATCATCCCAAACTTGAACGTCCTCGTAGTAGGGTTCGACCTTGAAATCAACTAGGCCGATACCTTGGTTATAAGCCACGCCTTGGGACAACGCGACACCTTGGTCGTCAACAACCTGATAGCTGCCGTTATAGGTCATGCCGTACGGCAACACGTCGCTGAGTACAAACGGGTACACCGACGCACCGTTGGCACCAGTGCTCACGTCAGCAGTCATTATCACTTTGTCTTTAGGAGTCCAGCCGGCAATATTTATCTCGCTTTGCTTGTTAGTCAGGGTAATGCCGTATTCCAGTTGATCGCCAACATCAACCCGAACTGGTTTGCTCTCTGTCCCCCGCTCAGAGCTAGCAGGCGGTTTTGTAATGTTGCTGGCCGTTACCTCCGCGTCTTTGACGGCGGGAACCAGTGGCACCCTGGTGTAGAAGAGCGTAAACTCGTTTTGGGAGAGCGGCGGCGCGTAGAAATCGGCCGCCTGATACATGTTGTTTTGCAGGCCATTTAAGCTGGTGCTGTCGTACTCGTAGAGCTTTCCACCCCGGTTGATGTACTGCGGCGGCTCGACATAGAAGTAATCGCCAGGCGTTATCGGCTCACCGTCCTGGTCACGCTGGATGTGCCGTTCGATGCCGGCAATGGCCTCGCCGGTATCCATGTCGATGAAGTGCGCCAGTGCGCCAACTTGTTCACCGTCCCTGAAGGCAGCGATGCGCATATTCTCGTACTGGATAACGGTCAGGGAACTGCAGGCATGGGCAAGGTAGCCGGTGAAGAAGCCGAAGCCGTTGCCGCTGTATATCGGCTGTTGGACATCGGCCACCACTCTGCCGTCCAAGTAGATCTTAAAGGCACCAGTTACGGAGTTGCGATCAACACGAACATCGTAGGGAACAGTGGATGCTGCCGAGATACCCGTCTTATAGGTACCGATAATCTGCCGTTGGCCATTGGCCGAGCCGGTGGCCGGTATTTGATAAGTGCTGGAGTTCATGTAGACATTATTGTAGTAATAGAGCCGCAAGGTGCCACGGTCTAAGATGAAGCCATAGCCGGTGTAGTAGTTGTTCCTCATGTAGCCATTGAACAGCAGACCGGTCTCAGCAAAGGTATGGAAGTCCATACGCATCGGCCTTTGCGTATAGCTGATGGTGGTAAAGCCGTCAGGATAGAGGTTGGTGTAGCACATATCCATGAAGGGTGGTTGCCAGTAGCCCAAAAAACGCATCGTCGTGCTGCCGAAAACAATGTGGTTGGCCGTGGCATAGCCGTTATAGCTGGCAGACTTGGCCGCTGTATAGGCTGTGTCATATTGCGGGTGGTCGACTATCTGGTCCCAGGATATGCTGCTGATCGGCTTGGTTGCCGATTGTCCGGGGTTTTTAGGCGGGTAGTCTTTGATGACCGGGCCGACTATCGGCAGGTCGGTGCGTACTGCCGCTGTCGGGTTCGACGGGTCACTGGCACCGTTGGCGTTTACCGCCATTAGGCGGAACTGGTACTCGGTGTCTGCGTCTAGGCCATCGATCCTGACGGGGAAGGTCGGTGAGTGCGACAGGCTGTCAGTGGTTATCGGGTGGTCTTTGTAGGTTCCATCGTCTACCCTTATCGCCCGTACTGTATAGCCGGTTGCGCCGCTGTTCAGCGGCCAGCGCAGATAAACTGAGTTATAGGTGGTTCCGGACAGTACCTCTGGCGGGTTGGGAGGGGCAAGCTTGGTGGTGATTGTAGCGTCCGCAGACGGGTCACCGTCGCCATAGCTGTTGTAGGCTCGCACTTTGAAGGAATAGCCAGTATTCGCAGACAAACCGGTATAGGTATAAGACGTGACATTGCCGATGTCCGTCCATGTCGCGCCGTTGTCCCTGGATATCTTATAGCCAGTTGCTGTGGCGGCTGGAACCCAAGTCAGTGATGCCGTGTAGGAGGTCACTGCGGTCACCACCGGGGCGCTCAATGCTGCAATCGTAGTGTACTTGGCAACTGACAAATCAGACGCGGCACCCGCGCCGCTGGCATTACGCCCACGTACCTCAAAACTGTAGGAAGTCTCCGAGGCCAAGCCGGTATAGGTGTAATTGGTGACGTTTCCCAACGATAGCCAGTCACTGCCAGCAGGCCAAGCTCCGCCGGTCACGCGAATGTCGTAGCCGGCAATAGTGCCGCTGAGGGCTGTCCAGGTGATCGTCTCGGTGTTTGCCGTAGACGCGGTCGCCCGGGGCGTGGCCGGTTTGGTAGGCAGGGTGAGGGTGGCGGTCGAGGCTGGCGACACCGAGCCCTCCCCCAACCCGTCGACATAGCCCCGAACAGCGAACGTGTAGCTGGTGGCGGGGTTCAGGCCGGTGATCGTGTAGGTTGGCGCTGTTGGGCTAGCATAGTCCACTGGCCTGATCAACGTCCAAGCCCCAGTACCGTTTATCTGATACTCATAGCCACCAACGTTCTCGACAACCCCACCTTCTGAGTAAGGGCTCCAGCTGATAGTCATAGTGGTGTCGGTCATGCCCGTCACAGTCGGACGGGTGGGCGGCCCGGATTTAGTTGTTAAGGTCGCAGAGGCAGCTGACGGCGCACTTTCTCCACCATTGTTGTAAGCGATGACCTTGAATGAATAGGTGGTTTGCGGATGCAGGCCGGTATAGGAAAGGCTGGTGGCCGTGCCGCTGGCTGTTTGCCACGTAGCAAAGTCATCATAAGATACCTTATAGCCACTTATCTGCTGGCCTGACGGTGTTGGAGTCGTCCAAGAAACCACTGCTGTATCGTGCAGGTTGGCGGTGTTGGCAGACAAGGCCACGTTCGGTGTGCCGGGAGCAGAGGGTACCGTGTATACCGCATCGGACACCGTCGATGCCGCACTACTGCCGTTTTGGTTGTATGCGGTTATCCTGAAAGTATAGCTTGTGCCAACTGTAAGGCCCGTCAATGTGTAGCTTTGGGTATTGCCGACATCTATCGGTGTAGCCCATGAGCCGTTGTTCGCCCGTGCCTCGATGCGATAGCCGGAGACATTGTAGTTCGCCCCAGTCGCGGGGTTTACAGTAGCCCCCAAATCGGACCATTCTATCGTGATGCCGGCCGCTGTCGAGCTTGCCACCACCGGCTTGGCTGGCGGCGGCAGGAGTGTATAGGCGTCAGCAGGCAAGGATGTTGGCGAGGCACCGCCGGTGTTGTAGGCGATTACCCTGAAGGTATACAGGTTGTCTGCCGCCAAAGCTGTTGTACCGGTATAGGTGTAGGTCAAGACGTTGCCAACATCCCGCCAAGTGGCACCATTATCGGATGAGAGTCGATACCCTGTCGCTCCGGCCTGAGTGGTCCAGTTCAACCTGATGCTGGTATCTGACAAGGTCGTCGGGACGGGTGCGGCTGGCCGCGCCGGCGCAGTATAGCGCGGTTGGGAAGCAGCCGACTGGTCACCGGCGCTGTCGCCGGTGAGTGCTTGTATCCTAAAGGTGTACTGGGTGTTCGGGGATAGCCCGGTATAGACAAAGCTTGTCGCATCGGATACCTCGAGAGAAGACCCATCACTGGCATAGATCACATACCCGGTTACACTGCCCGCTGGCGCTGTCCAGTTCAGCAGAATGCTGTCTGAGGTCGACGAAACCAGCACCGGTGCTGCGGGCGCCCCGGGAGCCGTGTAGATCATGCCCGATTCCGGCGACTTGGCGCTGGTGCCAGCCGAAGATCTGGCCTCAACTTGGAAAATATACCCGGTTCCCGCAGTCAGGCCGGTTATCGTGGCGTTTGTGGCTGTTCCCGTAGTGCTTATGCTCCTGATCGGAGTGCCGCCCGGAGAACTCAAAATATAGACGTTGTAGCCTTGGACATTCGCCCCTGTGGAAACAGATGCGTTCCATTGCAGCGCTATGCTGGTGGAAGTAACCGCAACCGCCCACGGTGCAGAGGGAGCCGTGGGCACCAGCAAGGTGGTGACAACGGCCGTGTAAAGCGACGGATCGCCCTTCTGATAGTTGCTGTTTGCGGCAGATCGAGCAAAGAAGTAATAGGTGGTGTTGGCCGCTAGGCCGCTAAACGTCAAGCCGGTCTGCCAACGGCTGTCGTCAGTGGGCGCCGTAGGTGTTGTGCTGACCGAGTACTCCACGCTCTGGCCGGTGTTGGCTTTTAGGGAGGCGGCGCTGAGGTTGACACTGGTGGTGGTCTTGCCGGGTGCTTCGCCAGGGGGGTTGGCATTCGCACCCCTAATCGGATTGCCACTAAAAGTGCTGCCGGCGCTCAATGCTATAGTCGAACCATCTGCCGGAACAACAGTGCCGCCGTTATCCAGTGTTGCACTGGCCGCTACATTCAGGCTGGCCGACCCGGACACGGTCAGAGTTGCACCATTTGCTATTCTGAGCGAGTTACCAGAAGCGATGCTCAGTGTGTAGCCAGCCGGGATCGCAACATCACTGGCCATAGTTTTTACAGAGTTGCCATACCAATTGCTGGCTCCGCCTTTGATGACCAAAACGCCCTCGGTCTTGCCAGCAGCGCCCGCGTCACTGACAGCATCTGCAAACACAAACGCATTGCCGTTCATGCCCAGTGTTCCTGCTGCACCAGCCGAGCCGGCTCCAAGGCCAGTGGGCGAGCCGATTATGTTGGAGGTGACCACTCCCGAGTTGATAGCCAGATTACCGCCATCGCCGTTTCTGCCGGTCAGAGTACCGCCGCCACCGAGGCCGGCACCATAGGTGCTGATCGACGAGACCCGGGCACCGCCCGTGGCCAATGCCCCGGTGCCGACAGTAATGGTTCCGCCTGCACCGGCTGAACCATAGAGGGAGGCACCGCCACCGATGGCCGCGCCGTAATAGCTGTTCGCATCAACAATGCCGCCATTGATGGTGATATTGCCGCCTGCGCCACCTCGCTCCGATGAGCTGCCGCCGCCGCCGATACCAGCGCCATTGGCAGCAGCAGCGGTGATCCTGCCACCATTGATGGTTATCGAACCGGCATTTTGACCAGCCTCAATGTCAGAGCCGTTGCCGCCGATGGCCGCGTTGTAGGTTCCGGAGGGCACGGATGCCGTCAAGACACCCCCGTTCGCACCGCTGCTCTGGGCATAGACCGTCAGGCTGTTGCCCTCAGCAACGGCGATGCCGACATTCTCCACCCCCAGATGGGCACCATCTTGGAGGATGATATGAACATCGCCATTAACCGTGATCCGCGAGGTGAATGTAACGTTTCCAGTGACGGTATACCAGCCGGCAGACAGGGTTGTCATGCTCGGCGTTAAATCCGTTGCACTGCTTTGCACCTGGCGTGTCCCAGTGGCATCCAGGTAGGCCACGTTGTTGGCCGCGAAAACGCGCACAAAGCCAACACCGGCCAAAAGCCCGATTGCCAAGCAGGCCGACAGAATGCAGAGCAGTGCCTTTCTTGATCTCGCGAATTGCCCGAATTGCTGGAATTGCTTAAATTTCCTAGTCCGTTTAAACTTCATGTTTGTGCCCCCCGTGCTTATCCGATTCTACTGCTAGCTCAATGATCCTGATACCCACTTTTCCACCGCAAACAACCACTATCAATACCCCTAACGCCGCGTGCCCCAAAGAAGCACCGACTGGCATCACCAATGCTTGACGGTTGTATTTTTTGCCACAGAATCCCTCTGTTAGCGGCTGTCGCAAAAACCTCAGTTGGTGTTTTTGTGACTGCCAACAGAGCACGGCCAATGAGCCCCTCCCCAAAGGAGCCTGATCGAAACCTATTCACTGTTTACCTCACCCACCCTGCTTGATACTTACATTTGCCTTAACTGCCTTAAATAAGCGACCTCATCGTTTGGTTTTCTTCGATTCGTCTGGAGTTTTTATGGAACAATGCGGCCTTCATCCTATTTCAGACTTACGACACAAATTTTAGCATACATTCTGATAATATCAAGACAAATTTTAGATTACCAACACTTCAGCAAACATGAGGGTTACTGCTCACCCCTCACTCGCACCGCGCCGCTATCACCCCTGAACCTCCACGCTGCCCGGTAGCTGCTTGATCTCGGTTGGGCCAAAGCGAATGTTTAGGTCCACAAAGCCGTGGATGCCATTGATCAGGGCGGTGCTCGTACACTGCCAGATCGAGAAATTGACGAAGTAATCCATTGGCCGTGACACGTTGTAGTGCGCGAACCAGATATCGTAACTTCGCAGCAAGTCGAGATCATACCGTGCTAAGTCATAGGCGTTGCCATAGAGCATAGCCTGATAGCCAGCGGCTTCAACGATCTCGCAGAATGCCCGGGCATTCTGCGAGCGCTGCTGGCCAGAAAGAGAGTTAATGCGACCGTTACTGTCGGAAACCTGCTCAAGGTCATAGACAACAGGCAGGTCAAGATGGCGACCCGCCAGTTGGTCAAGCACAAAATTCGCCTCCGCCCGCGCTTCGTCCTCATTCACGGCTTGGGAGAAGAAGTAGACGCCAACTTCAAGGCCAGCATTGCTGGCCCCTTCGATATTGGCTTGGTACTGAGCATCAAGCACAATATTGCCCTCGGTATAGCCCCGGGCGCCTAGGCGCAGAAAAACAAAGCCGACACCGTTTTGCGCCACTAACTGCCAATCGATGATCCCTTGATGCTCCGAGACATCGATGCCGATGTTTTTCTCCGTAACCGGCTTGACCTCATAGACTTTGCTGCTCTGCTGAGATGCACTGGCCCTCATCTCGTTCACTTTGAAGCTCACGGGATAAGATAATCTATATAATTGCCACTGCAATGTGGGTGGCTCCGGGCCTTTGTTGCCGACCACCAGAATAGTCAGAGGTATCATGATGTCAATCAGGAGCACTGCCAGCACTATCAGCCCGAGCATCCTTTTTCTTGAGGCGCGAGGCGGCCGGGAGGCGTGTGCCGGAGCATTCACTTTGGATGCCCCGGGGTCACGGCCAAACAAACCGCGCCCTACCTTAGACAACAGAGCACACAGCCAACGACCGAAGGCCACCAGACAACTTAGGCAGCCAATAACTATTCGGATAAGCTTGTTTCCCAATCCATCCAACTCCACTGAAAATTCCCACTACCCCAAAACCATGAATAGCCATTATCTCAAAAAAACCGCTCCGGCCTCTCGACAAAAACCGATAAATGCAGCCGTTAACGCTTTGTATCTGAACACGTCACCACAGCAAAGCCGCCTGCACTGAGTGCGCAGGCGGCTTCGGTGGTTTGAAATATGGGTTGGCTTGAGTTTTTCTTACTTTTAGCCCTTTCTAGGGCCGATTGGCAATAAGTCCCTACCGACCATAGCATTGATCACTAGGGCGCCGGCTCCGTAGAAGGAGACAATAGAGAGGATAATACGGGAATAGTCGGCAATGTACTGACCAGCAGAAACACCTGCAAACTGAAGTGTCAGACCAAGGAACAGGATGGTGATCAGGCCCAAGATGATCAGCAAGAGCTTGTTGGTATAAACGGAGGCTATAGTCATCAACACCGAGAAGATCAAATAACCGATGCAGACATAAAGCATGGTCGGGTCGCCAGCGCCGGCAGCCAAGGTGCTTCCGAAAAATTCGCCATTGACTATCGCAGCAACGCCCATGGCCAACCAGAACAGGCCGTAAGCACCCAACACAGTGCCACCGAAGACATTATTCGACTTGTAACACATACCAGCTGTCCAAATTTGGGCAAACGCTGCAACACAAAGGACCCAAGCGGTATCTTTTGCTGCCCCGCTGCCGAACAGCGCCGAAGACCCAATCAGGGTGATGAGCGCCAGCGCGAAGAGGCCTAACGGCACTCCGTCAGCGTAGACGATTTTGACATTGGACGATTCATTGCTCATTGATGGTACCCCTTTCTCATGTAAACGAAGGTTCAAACTCAAGCACTAAACCACCTACTCCCGACATAACGTAACATCTAGAAAACGTAATGTCAATATTCTTCTGGCAAAGAAGCTAAATTTTTAACCAATCGGGAGAAACTCCGTAAATTATTATGCCCTTGGATGTTGGCCTATTTCAGATCGTAGCGAATAAGGGCACCGATGCCTTGGCCACCGAGAACACAGAGAGAGTAACTTAGGTAAAACATCCAAGCAGCCACATAAAGGCGGAAGAAGATAATGCAAGACGGCACAAACAAAACAACCATCAAAACCGAGTAATACCAGCGGAAACCATGCAGTATCGAATAAACAATGGCCAAGGATGCCAAGCCGGTCGGGAAGACGATGTAAAGCAAGGAAACTGGCTCGAGCAGCCCCGATACGTCGTACACTGAATCGGCAGCAAGGGCATAAAGCAAGACGGCAGCGGCAACCAGCGGCACGATAAGCGTCTTTATTGCTTTTTTGAAGGCGCGGCTTCGTTGTGTATGTCCACTGTTTTCCGACCGATCCCCTGACTCAGGCTCCCCGGGCTGCTCTGGATGAACACGAGGCCGGGTGTTCGAGCGAAAACGGGCCCTTCTCCGGAGGGCTGGTGCCAAGGCACCCACCGCCAGTCCTAGGGATGTTGCGACAAAATAGAACAAGACATAAAGCACCATTCCGGGAAAACCGTAAATAAAAAATGCCGTCGGCACGAACAGCAGAGGCAAAACGATCATGGTGTGCCATTTGAAGCCATAGAATATGCCGTATAGCGCCCCAGCAAAGAGCAGGCAGAGGGGGTTAACAACAAAGACCAAGGCCATGATGTGGCCTTGTACCAAATAGGGCATAACGTAGTACAAGCCCAAGCAAAACAAGACGAAAGGCAGCAGGGCGATGATCCATTTTCTGGTCAAGGCCGGCATTACGCTCACCGTCCTTTGAGCATTTTGGCAGCCAATTCCTCGTTGGACAAGGAGGTTTCTTCAAACACCTGCTCAGAATCCAAATCGAAGCCAGTGTGCAGGGCCTGCATGGCCTCAGAAGCCCTAGCTGCATCGATCACCACGCTGATACGGATGGCCGAAGTGGAGATCATGTCGATATTGATAGCCTCCTTGGCCAGAATATGGAACATCCGGGCAGCGATGCCCGGGCTGCTCCGCATACCCGCTCCTACCAAGGATATCTTGGCTATGCCGGCATCAGCGGCATAGCCTGGCACACCCATAGTGCCGACAATGCTGTCCAAGGCCGGTCGCAGCCGTTCCAAGTCATTAGTCGGTGCCGTGAAGCTGATATCAGTGGCACCGCCTGCCGACACATTCTGGACGATCATGTCGATATTCACGCCGCTATCGGCGATTAGCCCAAAGACCTCGGCGGCGATGCCAATATGATCCGGCACACCGCGAATGGTGACCTTGGACTCCGAACGATCACAGGCAATGCCGGAGATGATGGCCGACTCCATATCCTGCTCCTCTCTGACCAGTGTTCCGGGTTCATCACTGAAGGCGCTGCGGCAGTACAGCGGCACCTTGAAGTTCCTAGCCACCTCCACCGAGCGCATATGCAACACTCCGGCACCAGAGGCTGCCAATTCGAGCATTTCCTCGTAGCTGATCACTTCTAGCCTACGTGCCCTCGGCACCAGCCGTGGGTCAGCACTGTAAACCCCATCGACATCGGAATATATCTCGCAGATGTCGGCTTTCAAGCCGGCGGCTACAGCCACGGCCGTGGTGTCGGAGCCGCCCCTGCCCAAAGTAGTGATATCACCGGAAGGGGTTATGCCCTGAAAGCCCGCCACGACGACTATCCGGCCAGCCTTAAGCTCTGCACGGATCCGTTCAGCTTTGATCTCTGAGATATGAGCCTTGGAATAGGCCGCAGTGGTGAGAATGCCGGCCTGACGACCGGAAAGCGAGACAGCGCAGGCACCCAGTGCATCGATGGCCATCGCCAAAAGCGCCATACAGACCTGCTCGCCGGTAGCCAACAAACGATCCAACTCCCGCGAAGGTGGGTGCGCGTTGATACTCAGAGCCAGCCGCATCAGATCGTCAGTGCTCTTTCCCATCGCCGACACCACGGCCACCACGCTTAAGTTCTGCCGCTGCATACTTACCAAGCGCTCGGCAACCCGACGCAAGCGCTCTGGAGTGGCCAGCGAAGTGCCGCCGAACTTAGCAACAACGATGCATGGCAACACGCCGCCAGCCTGATCTTCAAAGTTTGGTTCCCGTGCCATCAAGGTCGCGCCTCGCTTCGCTGCTTACTCAATCGGGCGACCGTCAAAATTCAAACTACCCACCAGCTGTTTTGATGCCACTGCCTCGGCATACCAGCGCATCCGTTGCTGGGACAATGCTATGGCCTCGTTATACAGGTCCATGAAGCTGGCGGTGCTCTTTTCGCCGGTAAAGGGATTCGTCCAAAGCAAGTGCTCATGGTTGTCGTAATCGCAGGTCGTTGTGGCAAGCAGCCGGTGTGAGTAGGCCTGGATAAAGCTGTGCGGCCTGAAGAGGCGCTCGATGCGCCCCAGTATCACCCGCTTGGCCCCATATGGCGAATAGATAAGCCGGTAAGAGCTGCGCATGTCGCGCACTCCCCGTTTGAAAGCCGCCGCTGACAGCCTGTGACCGTATACCTCGTCAGACACCCGACGATACATCACGCCGATCCAGTCCAACAGCCGGTCTGAGGCATGCAATATCTCCGAAACCGGCCGGAAGCTCCTGATGGTCTGTCCGCTGCGGGAAAAAAGCATCATGCAGTCCAAGTCGGCCTCCACCTGAGCATGAACCTCCCTTTTGGCCTCCAAACCCAAACCCGGCACCCCTGCCCCAGTTATCGACTGCTCATACCAAAAGATCAAAGGATGCGCCATGCTATCTAAAGTGAAGTGGCAGAGCCAGCCACGCACATAGGACTCCATAGCCTGATGCCGCGACTCCGGAAAGACCCGCGCAGCCTTCCGCAAACAGTCCAAGCTGGCAGCTACCCGCTCTTTGTGCAGCGACGAGCCAAAGCGGTGCCGCTGGATCAGCTTGCGGCTGAATACCGTGTAGAAAAAGGGGTCTGGCCCTTGGCATCCGAGCAGGAAGGCCTCACGGCTCTCTTCACTCAAGCCCAGCTCACTGCCCATGGCAGCCAGTACGTCCTGTCCAAAAATATGGTGCGCAATCAGAGCTGGCACAATAAGGCCTCCACATCGTAAAAGCTACAGGAAAGTCCAACTAAAGCCAAAACGAAGCCTCCCCACCCATTGAGGGTTCCCCAAGGATATTTACACTGTGTATAAGTTTAGCGCCTACGGCTGAATCTGTGAACCGCTCTTTATCGATTTTTCTTTAGGAAGCACCGATTTGGTGCTGTTGCGCCAGATTGTGAGCAAGACCGTTCCAAGGCCGTTCGGGCAAGCGGTGCCACTACTAGCGGCAATGGTGCCGCTTGCCCGGGCGGGCTTGGGACGGGCCTGCTTGCAAGATGGCGTGACATGATCAAATCGGTACTCCCTTTAGGAAGCACCGATTTGGTGCTGTTGCTCGTACAGCAAGCGCAGCCCTTGGAGCGTCAGGTTGTTATTGACGACATCGATATACCGGGACAACGCTGAAACCTGTGCGGACAGCCCACCGGTGGCCACCACGTAGGGGCGATAGCCTAGCTCGTCAAAGACCCGCTGCACCAAGCCGTCAATGCGGTCTATCTCGCCGTAGGTCAAACCGGAGCGCACCGCCTGTTGGGTGTTTTTGCCGATTACCTTCTTCGGTACCTCGATGCTGATGTTGGAAAGCCGCGCCGCCGCCTTGAACAAGGCTTGGGCAGAGGTCGCCAAGCCGGGGGCGATGATGCCGCCGACGAAGCAGGCATCCTTGTCGATGACCTCGATATTGGTGGCTGTTCCGAAGTCCACCACAATCACAGGTGCTCCATAGAGCGCCACTGCGGCCACGGCATCGGCGATGCGGTCAGCACCTATCTCGTAGGGGTTGGCCAAGGCGATGCTCAGCCCGCCCACCTCCATACCGCCACGGATGCCCCAAGCCTCAGTGCCGCTGATGCGCAGAGCGGCTTTGCGCCATGGCTCAGCCAGCGCGGGTACCACACAGCAATAGGTCACTGCGCTTACCGCCTCGTAGTCCAATTGGTCGAGGGCGAAAAGCTGCTTAAGCTGAACGGCCAAAGTGTCGGCAGTGTCGGTGAGCAGCGTCGCCACCCGCCAATGCGCCCGCAGCTCTGCGCCGTCAAAAAGTCCGATTACTGTTTGTGTGTTGCCGATATCCACTGTCAACAGCATATTCTGGAGCCTTTCTTGATGCCTTTCAGGTAAGGTTTTGGTTTCCATAGGTTTCCATATTGTAGCGCATGGATTACCTAGGTTATTGGAGTGCTATCATTTACACAACAACTAAAAGGAGGTCAAGTATATGACTGAAGCACCAATACGTATCCTGGTTGTAGACGATGAGCCTTCGATCACGGAGTTCGTCGGGTACAACCTACGCAAAGAGGGCTATGAGGTTGATCTGGCGGCTGATGGGAACGCTGCGCTGGCTATGGCCACAGCAACGCCCTATGACCTGATCGTTTTGGATGTCATGCTGCCCAATCTGGACGGTTATGAGGTGGTGCGCCGCCTACGTGCCACCAAAAGTGTTCCCGTGCTATTCTTGTCGGCACGCGACACTGAGCTGGACAAGGTAGTGGGACTGGAGATTGGCGGTGACGACTATTTGGCCAAACCGTTCGGAGTGCGTGAGCTGCTGGCTCGGGTCAAGGCTCTTCTGCGCCGTTCAGTCGGCCATGATGCCACTGCACCCAGTGCAGACTTCAACGAGGTGATCGAAGCATCTGGAATCACCTTGGATGAAGGCACCCATATGGCTACCGGTGCCCGTGGTCCGATTGACCTGACACCCCGGGAGTTTGAGCTGTTGGCCTCGCTAATGCGGCATGCTGGCAAAGTGCTCTCCCGTGACCAGCTGTTGCGGGACGCATGGGGCTGGGAGTACTTGGTCGAGACGAAGACCGTGGACACCCATGTCAAGCGGTTGCGTGACAAACTGGCCGCCGCCGAGATCAATCCGGCCTTGGTGGAAACGGTCAGAGGCTATGGCTACCGCTTTAAGCTGTCGTAAGGAAACGCTGACTGATCATTTAACGCCAGCTTGCAAGCTGTTCGGAGTGCCATGCTCTATCGCAATATCCGCCTGACGGTTGCTGTCGTTTCCGCGTTGACCACGCTGCTGGCCACTTTGGCAATCGGCGTGATCTTCGCCGCCTCAGCAGCCTTGATCTTTATGATGCCAATAATCGCTATCGGCTGCGCACTGCTAGTCTTCTTTGTCACCCAGTCGTTGGTCGGACTCCTCTTTCAGCCGCTCTCAGAGATGTTGGCGAGGGTGCAGCGGCTGGGCGATGGTGACTTCTCGGTTCGTTTTGCAGATTTAGAGAACCCAAACAAGCGCAACCCCTTGGAAGTGCAGCAGCTGGCGATGCGCTTGGACAAGGTTGGCAATCGGGTGCGTTCAACAATGGCTGAGCTAATGGCCGAGAGCCGCCGACAAAGCCAGTTCATCTCCGATGTCTCCCACGAGATACGAACGCCGCTGACCGCCATCCGCGGCGCTGCCGAAACTATTTTGGATGAGGACATGCCCTATGAGGATCGGGCTCGCTTTTGCGTCAGTATCATCCGCGAGTCAGAGCGCTTGACCCGCCTAGCTGCCGACCTGATCACCTTGCAGCGCATCGAAGGCGATGGTGAGATAGTTTTGAAGCGCGTCAACCTGCACAATGTGGCTCAAGCAGTCGTGGATATCATGAAGTCGCTGTTTGACGAGCGTGATGTGCAGGTGACGCTTTCCGGCGAGGCTCCCGATGTCTTAGCCGACCCCGACCGCCTACAGCAGGTGGTGGTAAATCTAGTGGACAATGCTACCCGCTATGTGGGCGAGGGCGGGCATGTGCATGTCGAGCTTTCCGGTATCCGTGAGTTCAGTGTGATCACGGTGTCCGACGATGGCCCCGGGTTCGGGGACATCGACCCTGCCCGGCTGTTCGACCGCTTCTATCGCGGTGATCGTTCCCGGGCACGCACTACCGGTGGCACCGGCCTCGGCCTGACCATCGTCAAGTCGATAGTCACAGCGTTAGAAGGCACTGTAGAGGCCGTAAACCTGCCCGGCGGCGGTGCCTGCTTCATAGTGGCCATTCCCTCACTGCCACCCAACTCGAACTAGGAAGACAGCGATCAATGCTGCTATGCCAGATTGTCAGCTGAGCCGCCCCAAAAAGGTGCCGACCAGCTCACAATTCCGCCCCACACGGCTCCCGAGCCACAATCTTTCCCTCTGTTGATCAGGGTAAAGATTGCCGGTCAAGCCGGCAATGACTGCAGTTTGAAATTGGCCGGCATCTTCCCTAGGCCAAGCGGATGCCGGCCTCACGCAGCTGTTTGGGTTCCACGGCAGACGGTGCTCCGGTCATCGGGTCAGCCCCAGAAGATGTCTTGGGAAAGGCGATAACGTCGCGGATCGAGCTGTAGCCGCCCAAAAGCATCGCCAAACGGTCAATACCGAAGGCCACACCACCGTGCGGCGGTGCACCGAAAGACAGCGCATCCAGCAAAAACCCGAACTGCTCTTGCGCCTGATCCTCGCTGAACCCCAAAGCCTTCAGCACCGCCAGCTGCATCTCGCTGCGATGGTTGCGCAAGGTGCCGCCGCCGACCTCAAAGCCGTCCATCACCATGTCGTAGGAATAACTGCCACAAGACAATGGGTCGCTTTCCAGTTTGTCCAAGTCCTCGTCTTTGATGCGTGTGAAGGGATGATGATTGGCCTGTAGGCGACCGGCCTCTTCGTCGAAGCTGAACATCGGGAAGTCCACCACCCAGAGCACCTGGTGCCCCACGCGAGGCAGCTGCAGCAAGTCGGCCAAGTACAGGCGCACCGCCGAGAGCACTGTCGCCACAGTGTCTGGCTGGTCAGCGGCAAACAACACCAAGTCGCCGTCCTCTACGTCCAGCGCAGCTTTCAAGGCCGCAAACTCCTCGGTAGAGAAGAACTTGACTATCGGCGATTTGGCTTCGCCGCCAGAGGTAAAGGCGATCCAGGCCATCCCCTTGGCACCGTGGTCTGTGGCCACGGCAGCAATCTTGTCGATTTCGCCCCGAGATAGATCGCCGGCTCCTTTGGCATTGATCGCCTTGACTTGGCCACCTGCGGCCACCGCCTGAGCAAAGACTTTGAAGCCGCTGCTGCCAACGATGCCACTGACATCCTGAAGCTCCAAGCCGAAACGAGTGTCTGGGCGATCATTGCCATAGCGTGACATCGCCTCGGCATAGCTCATCCGTTGCAGCGGCAGCTTCAGCTCAAAGCCCAAGTCGCAGAAGACCTCGGCCATCACTTCTTCGATCAGGCTCATAACGTCGTTGTCGTCAACAAAGCTCATCTCCACATCTAACTGAGTAAACTCCGGCTGACGGTCGGCGCGCAGATCCTCATCGCGAAAGCAGCGGGCAATTTGATAGTAACGCTCTAGTCCGGCAATCATCAATAGCTGCTTGTAGAGCTGCGGCGACTGCGGCAAAGCGTAAAACTCACCATGGTTGGTGCGGCTGGGCACTAGGAAGTCACGGGCACCTTCCGGGGTAGAACGACCGAGTATCGGTGTCTCGACATCGATGAAACCCCTAGCCTCCAAAGCCCGACGGATAGCGCTAGTCAACTGGGAGCGCAGCAGCAGCCCCCGGCGCACTGCTGGCCGCCGGATGTCCAAGTAGCGCCAATGCAAGCGGTTCAGCTCGTCGGTCTCGATGTGGTCGCTAATCGGGAAAGGTGGTGTTTTGGCACTGTTCAGCACCTCGACCTTGTCCAACAGCACTTCGACCGCACCGGTCGGCATGTTCGGGTTGACAGTGCCTTCTGGGCGCGGTCGCACCTTGCCGCTAACCTTGACCACCCATTCCGGGCGCATCGTCTCCCCCAAGGTGAACAGCTCAGCTGTGAGCTGCTGAGGGTCAAAGACCACTTGGGCGATGCCGCTACGATCACGTAAATCAACGAATATCAGGCCGCCGTGGTCGCGGCGGTGATCCACCCAACCGGTCAGGGTGACCTCAGTACCGATGCTGCTGGCATCCAGTTGGCCGGCTCCGTGGCTGTGCAGACAATGTTGGTTCAAATATTCAGACATGGCGCTTATCAATCTCCTATCAACTGTCGGGTCTATCTGTTGGGACCGTCCTGACTATCCTGTGGAATTACCAATTTAACGCCTAAAACCCGTCCCGCAGAGGCTTTAGGCCCGCAATCTTTTCACCCTGTTGATGAAGGGAGAGATTGCGGCTCGGGGCCGTGTGGGATGGAATTTCAAGTTGATCGGCACTCCTCCAGGGAATCATCGGTTAAGGCAGTGACTACTTGGTCAAGCGCTACTCGGCGCTCAACGCGGCTGACCATCTGCCGCAGGGTGGCCTGACCGCAAGCCAGCTCATCGGGGCCGAGCACCAACACCCATGCCGCCCCGCTCTTATCCGCCGCTTTGAACTGGGATTTCAGTGAGCGTGCCTGATGGTCAAGCTCCACGGCCAAACCGGCAGCCCGCAGACGGCTGGCCAAAGTGAAGGCCGCCTGACGGCATTCAGCATCCACCGCCGCAATATAGGCCAACGGCACTGGCAGTGCCGAGGTGGCCACTGCGGCGGCCTCAAGAGCTAAAGCAACGCGCTCAAAGCCGATGGCGAAGCCCAAGCCAGGCACGGATGCGGCACCAAACTCCGCCAGCAGCTTGTCATAGCGGCCGCCGCCGCCGATGGCGTTTTGGCTGCCAAGGCCATCGAGCACCTGCACCTCGAACACCGTGCGGGTGTAGTAGTCCAAGCCCCGCACCAAGCGAGGATCCTCCTGATAAGCACAGCCCAGCTCGTCTAGCAGCAACTTCACCTGCTGGTAGTGCTCGGCACACTGCGGACAGAGGCAGTCGGTAATGCGCGGTGCGGCGGCCAAGACGGCCTGGCAGTCGGGATTCTTACAGTCAAAAGCACGCAAAGGGTTGGTGTTAGCACGGCGCACACAGTCCGGGCAAAGCCCATCGGCGTGTGCCTCGATGAACTCGCGCACCTGCTGGCGGTAGGCCGGACGGCACTGATCGTCGCCCATCGAGTTCAACAGCAGCCGCATCGCGGCCGCCGGAATACCGAACTCCTGAAACACAGCCATCAGCATGGTGATCAGCTCGGCGTCGGAGGTGGGCTCCGAGGCCCCCAAGCATTCCACGCCGATCTGGTGGAACTCCCGCAAACGCCCCTTCTGTGGCCGCTCATGGCGAAACATCGAGCCAGCGTAGCAAAGTTTAATCGCACTGGACCCCGGAGCCACCAAGCTGTGCTGGACAACCGCGCGCGCTACGCCAGCGGTCTGCTCCGGACGCAAGGCCAGGTTGTCTTTCGGTTTCAGCTGCAAACCGGCCGTTAAGTCCTCTATTTTTTGGGAGGAGAAGACCATGAACATCTCCTTGCCCACCACGTCGGTGTCCACGCCAATGCCCCGGGCGAAAACATCCAGATGCTCAAAGCTCGGAGTTTCAATAGGCAGATAGCCGTAAAGTGTGAAAACCTGTTCGGCCTGTCGCTGCAAAAGCCGCCAGAGGCTGGCTTGCTCGGGCAATAGGTCGCTGGTGCCTGTTGGTGCCTGGTATGTCATGTCAGCGCAAGCTTCCTTCTTTCTCGGAGGTTGACGGGGCGCTTTAGCACAGTGCTTGGAGATTCATTGTGGCCAAGATTATGGCCAAGTGCCTTGAAAACACCTTGAACATTGTAACGCCTTCGGCGCATTGACGCGCCGAAGGCGTTGAATTCTAACCCCATCCTCGAACCGGAAGGATGAACCCACCTATCAAAAGGTGGGTACCCGCACCGTGGCTTCCAGCTTCCCCAGCACAATGAGGGATTCCTGTCCGACACGGCATCTTGGGCTCCCTATTCACGCCTGTCGGTCCATCTATAAGGCCGGTTACGAGAATGAGGCTGTAGTAAAAGTATAGCGTGATCGGCGCAAATGGCAAGTAACAGATTCGCCCTGCCAACGACGCAAGGGATTGCGTAATTTGTACGCTAATAGCGTATTATGTTTGACTCCTGCGCCAATATAGGACAGGCTGCCAATAGCCTTAATGCACCGAAGTCAGCTCTTGGCTTTTGACAGATCACGACTTAAAAGGGAGGTTTTGCAATGAAAACAGACACCGAGTTGGAGCCGATAAACAGGACATTGAAGATGCTTCGCATAACTGAGGATATGAGCATCCGCGAACTGGCTAGGCAGGTGGGGCTGTCGCCGAGCTACATCAGTGATATCGAGACGGGCAGGAGAAAGCCTACGCTCAGTGTGCTTGAGAAGTACGGTTGGCATTTTGGTGTCAGCTCAGCCGATCTTTTGTACCTTCAGGAGGGCAACCAGCATGCCTCCAACACTGAACTGTTGTTCAAGGTTCTGAAAAAGAAAATGGAGTCCATCCGGCTAGCTGAAACAACGAAATCTTAGAGAAGTGCTGGATTAATGTTATCACGCCAGAGTTTCTACTACTAGTTGGCCCAATTGCAGCCCCTCACACTTGCATATATCGGAGTCCAAGGCATTGGCTAAAGGCTCGGAGGTTTTGACAGCATTGTTGTGCCTGTCCGCTGTCCATTGCTCCTACTCCACGGCCTTCAGCGACTCCACCATGTCGATGCGGGTCAGCGAGCGGTACATCAACAAGTTAACTACCGCTGAGAAGAGGAAGGTCAAAGCCACGGCAATAACAAAACTCGGCCAGAGCAAATCACGGCTGAACATAAAGACATCGATCTCCATGCTGGTGATAATGTAGCGCTCCAAAAGCACCCCTAAGCCGATACCCAGCAGCGCCCCGGCCACGGTGATGACGATGTTCTCCCGATAAATATAAGCTGCCAGCTCGCGGTCGAAGAAGCCCAGCACCTCAATGGAGGCCAGCTCACGCCGCCGTTCCTCGATATTAATGGTAGTCAGCGAGAAGAGCACCACGAAAATCAAAGCAGCCGCCGAGAGAATCAAGATCAGCACCACAAAGGTCAAAACATCAAGCTGGTCACGAAGGTTGTCAGCAGTGTCTGCCGAATAGGTGACGGCACTGACATCCTCAGCGACCGTCAAACTCTGAGGCAGCTCGGTGGCTGGCGGGCTGAACCGCGCCAGTAGGCGGTTCGGCTCCACCGCTTCGCCAAAACCCGCTTGATAGACTGCCGGGGTCATGTAGACATAATGCAAGACATAGTTCTCGACAATCCCAGTGACAGTGAATTCGGCCTGCTTGTTCTCCAGAGTACGCAGGGTGATTCTATCCCCTTCGCCAGCCCCGAACTGCCTGGCAATCTGTTCAGTCAGGATAACTCCCGAATCACTCAGCGCAAAGCTGCGGGGAGTGGCCAGTCCGGTTTTGCGTTCGCTCAGGGTGACAAAATCCCCAAGCTTAGCGGGGTCGAAGCTCACCACCAAGACGACATCCTTAGTCAGCTCGGGGCTGGTCATCCGCACTGCTTCCTGAAAGATCTCGATGTTCTCGCTGACCGCACCACTGGCCTCGACCTTCTGCACAAACTGCGTCAGACTCTCATTTTTCGCCAGCTTGAAATCGATAGCCACATCGTATTTCAGCATCTCGCCATTTTGCTTGTCGGGTACCGTCATCAAGGCATCGTGAAGGCCAAAGCCGGTGAAGGTCAGCGCCGTACAGCCAGCCACTCCGAAAACCGTCATCAACAGACGTTTCTTGTAGCGGAAGAGATTGCGGGCGGTTATCTTTTGCAAAAAGGTGAAGCGCTTCCAAAGCGGTGTGAACCACTCCAAGAAGATGCGCTTGCCGACCTTCGGGGCCGCTGGCCGCATAGCCTCCGCCGGAGCCTCCCGCACCGCGCTGCGCACCACTATCATAGCTGGCACGATAGCGGCAACAACAGCAACACCGCAAGAGGCCGCAGCATAGGTGACGGAGAACGGCCGCGAAGTCTGTGGGATGCTGAAGAGGGTGTTAAAGGCATTGAAGACTGACGGCGGAATGATGTTGTAGCCCAATACCAAGCCGCCCAGCGCACCGACCAAAGTGGCGACTAAGGCATAGAGCAAATAGCGCAGGGCTATTGCCCCTGACCGGTAGCCAAGGGCCTTGAAAATACCGATCTGGGAGCGCTCGGAGTCCACTAAGCGGGTGATGGCGGTCATTGAGACCAAGGCGGCGATGAGGAAGAAGATAACGGGAATGACATAGGCCAAAGAGTCGATCTGGGCACTTTCGGTTTTAAAGCTGCGAAAGCCGGCGTTGTCGTCGATGCTCATCACATACCAAATCGGCTGCTCCAGTTTATCTAGATCAGCTTGGCCATCATCGATCTTTTTTTGGGCAGCGGCCAAGTCGGCTAAAGCGGTCTTCTTCTCGCTTTTGTAGTCGGCCAAGCCCTGAAGGTAGTCCTGCTTGCCGCTGTTCAGCTTTTTCAGGGCGCTATTATAGGCGGCAAGTCCGTTGTTGTACTTGACCATCCCAGCCTTATAGCTCTTCTCGCCATCCAGCAGCTGTTGATGGCTGGTCTTATAGAGCGCCTCGCCGCGCACCAGCTGATTGTGGGCATTGCGGTAGGCTGTCAGGCCACTCTGATACTTCTTGGTAGCGTTGTTGTAGGCCGTCAAGTTTGTTTGGTACTCTTTCAGCCCTTGTTGATAAGCAGTTTCTGCACCCTTTAACTGCTGGCTTTGCAGGGCGTAAGCATCATCGCTGATCAGGCCGGCGGCCTTGGCCTGTTCCAGTTGTTTGCGCCCCGTAGAAATAGAGATTGCCGTAGCATCAAGAGTCTTTTTGGCCGCAGTCAGCTTGCTATGCGCCGTTTTCAAGCTTTTCTGGGTGCTTTGCAGCGTCTTGTTAGAACTGTCAAGTTTCTTGCGGGCATCGTCTAAGGTCTTACGGCTGCTTTTCAGCTTCTGCCAGCCCTTATCTAGCTGGTCTCGGGATTTCCGCAGCTCATTTTGCGCCCGGGTCAACTCAGCCCGGCTGTCGCTGAGCTTCTTCAAGCCTTGGCTCAGATCGCTATAGGCATCGTCCAGCTTAGCAGCACCGTCATCCAGCTTTTTATAGCCTTTTGTCACTTTCTTGCGGGAATCGTCCAATTTTCCCTTTGCCTCGTCATAGACGGCCTGATAGCGCAAAGGTGAGCGGATCGCACCCGCAGCCTCCAAACGGCTGATTCCTGCATCAACCGCCTGCTCGTAGGCACTAGAAAAGCGGGAGCCTGCCATCAGTGCCTCTGTGCAGCGCAGATAGACAACAGTACGCAGGTCCAAGGCAAAATCAGCCTCGGAAATGAAGAAGAAATAGGAGTTATGGCCGCTGCCGATCTCCGATGCACCGCGATCTTCGGCCATGAACAACGGTGCGTCGGCCACACCCACGATGGTGAAGTTGGAGCGGTCGATAGTTTCGGAGAGCTTGTCTGCGGTACCGCTCTCAAAGCGCACCTCGTCGCCAATGCCCAAGCCGCAACGTTCCACAAACAACGGCTCTACCAGTATTTCGCCAGGGCTTGTCGGCAAACGGCCATCGCTCAACCTCGGCACATTCATCCCAGCACTGCCCCGCGGGTCAAGCGAGAGAACCTGCGAACTCAGGCCGTTATCCTCAACATCAACCAGCAAATTGGCGTTGTAGCCGGCGTATGAGTCTGTCAAACCTTCGCTAGCAACAATCGCCGCAATGTCGTCATCATCGAAACCGAGAGTTGAAACGATGCTGATATCCATGGTGTTGCTGGAGTTCAGGTAGTCATCAGCGTTGGCCTGCATGTAGGGGCCTGTAATGCGCAGACCATAAAAGAAGCTGACCCCCAATAGCGTGATCAGCAGGATGGAGATGAAACGTGGCATGGTGCCCCGAATCAGGCGCAGACCACTGCGAGCAAAAGGATGACGGGAGGGACGCGGCGCACACGGCAGACGCGCAGAACGCACTGAGCGCGGAGCACGGGAGACGCGACTCAATGCCTGCCCCTAGCAGCCACCGCAGTGATCGGCATTCCTTTACCCACTATGTTGATAACTGACAACAATATCCAGCTTGCCTTTCTCCACCAAAAACCCCTTCATCGGTTTATTGTATCGCTTCATTGGTTACAGATGGTAAACGCGGTGTGTTCGCCGATTGTACACTCTTGGCCGCCGCCGTCTTCTGGGCCGCCCTTCTTCTATGATAGTGGCATATGGACGCAGTGACGGATTCAAACAAGGGTGGTAGCCATGGATGAGAACAAAAACCAATCGCTGGACACAAACGAGATGGCCGACGGTGAACACTCGACCGCTGCAACAGCCAATGGACTGACGGCAAACGCAGGTGCAGCCGACAGCGGCAGTGATCCGGCCGACGACGCTGCTGCTGCAGGCGAGGCGGCGGCGGCCGGGCCGGATGTTGCTGCTGCTGCAGGCGAGGCGGCAGCGGCCGGGCCGGATGTTGCTGCTGCAGACGGGGTGGCCGCTGAGCTGGAAGCAGGGCAAATGGCGGTGATCCACTTCCCCGATTTGGATGTTCCTGTCCATCGCGGCCTGACACCCGAAACTTACTTGGTGCTACAGCCGCCCGAGGGACTGCCTTACGTAGTGGTACCCCAGGGCATGGCCATCGAGCAAGCAGTAGCTTTTGTCCAGCAACGGCTGGGCGTGCTGCTCGAACTGCAGACCGACATGATCAAGCATTTTCGGAAGACTAAGTCTTTGAAATGCCGCTTTCGAACCGGTGACGTGGCATACCTGCTCGGCCGCCCCTTCATGCTGCGCTCCAACCCGCTCTCGTCCGCCAAAAAGGCCAAAAAGGGTACCCGCAGCCGCGCCAACGTCCAAGCCACGATGCGCAGTGAATTCAGCGTCATCGACCTTCATGTTCCCCAATCTGGCAGCTACGACCAAGGACGGATAGCCTTCATGAGCTTCGCGGGGAATGTCTTCTCGCGTAACATCCAGGGATTGATTGAGCAGTGCATGGCTCGAGTCTTCCCGGAAATTACACCGCCGAACCATGTTAAATGCCGACCGATGCACGACGACTGGGTGCGCTTTGACCAAGAGCGCAACATGGTCTGGTTCTCTGAGAAATTGATCCCTTACCCGGTAAACGCCATTGTCTACGCCTACTTGGTCGAAGCCATCAAGCGCTTTGCGCCCGCAGTTGATGGCCAAAAACGGCAGGAGCTTCTGGAGGCAGGCGTACCGGACTGGCAGGAGATGCGCACCTTGCTGGCTGACCCGCACAATCGTTATGCCCTATAGGGGATGTTCGGATTTCTTGTATACCAGCAGAAAGCCGGCCAGCAACAATGTCAGGCCAGCTAGGTCAAAAGCAACAAAACGAGCAATGCCATCCGCCAACACTGAGTGTCCAGCGGGCAAAGTAGCAAGGATGCTGCCCTCGCCGAGCAGCCCGATGATCTGTTGAACTAAAACGATTATGTAGAGAACCCGGAACTTTACCGGGTTGATGATGACCAAAGGATAGGTAGCGTTCCACATCAAAAAGGCAATGCCAATACCCCGGATTGCCACGCTGCCCGGTAGGCCAGAAAGCTCATAGCCGGCTATCAAGGTCGCCGGGGTGATAATAAAGGCCAGCGCACAAGAGACATTGCCCACAAACACCGCCAGTACAAAAACCCGTGCTAACCAAACCCTAACCTGCCACATGTTTTATCCTCCCTGCAAAAAGCGCGGATAGGTATTATGAGGTACCTGTAAGCATATCAGTACGGGAAGGGCAGAAGCCGACAACAGCGTGGACGGGCGGCGGCCACCTGCGGCTGGCGGCGGCCGTCTGCGGATGGCGGCGGCTGGCGGCGGCCACCTGCGGCTGGCGGCGGCTGGCGGCGGCCACCTGCGGCCACCTGCGGCTGGCGGCGGCTGGCGGCGGCCGTATGCGGCCATCTTTTTATTGCCAACCCACGGTGCGCCAGCGGCATTTTTTCTCCATTTGTTATTATAGGGGCACGATAACTTTAGGTAAGCGTTAGAAAGTGCCGACTGATGCTCAGTCCTCCTGCCAAAACAGCTGCAGTTCGAAAGTCGATGCAGGGCAATAAAAGCAAGAACACTAAGCCAGAGCTGGTGGTTCGGAGAATGCTCAGGGCAGCGGGCTTCCCCGGCTATCGGTTGCAGTGGAAGCATGCGCCCGGCCATCCAGATATCGCCTACCCCGGGCGCAAGGTGGCCATTTTTGTCAACGGTTGTTTTTGGCATCGTTGCCCAAAGTGCGACCTGCCGCTGCCTAAAACCAACCCCGAATACTGGGAAGAGAAGTTTAGGCGCAACGTCCAGCGCGATAAGCAAAAAACTGCGGAGCTAGAGCAGCTCGGTTGGCGAGTCTTCGTGATTTGGGAATGCGAGCTGAAATCTACTGACCCGAAGAAGTTCGATTACATTTTCCTCAATCTGGAAGATGAGCAAAAACGCGATGGCCTATAATGAGAAGGCGGCTCTTGACCGCACTTTAACCGGCCCCTTGGCTTGCGACCCCCACGATCCGGGGAGTTCCCGACCCAAGGGGCTTCCATTTAACAGGAAGCGCAAGGAGTGAGTATGAGAGAAGATCAAGGCATAGAAAATGTGGCCATCCTCGTCGATGGCGGCTTCTACCGTAAACAGGCAAAGGAGCTGTTCGGGGCAAAGTCACCGGCCGACAGGGCAGAGGAGTTGGTCAAATACTGCAACCGGCATCTTTTGGAGCACGGTCTTTATAACCGGATGTACCGCATCTTTTACTACGACTGCAGACCATCTGAAAAAAGATTCAAGCATCCCTTGACCGACGAGGAGGTGAACTTGGCCAAAACCCCGGGGCATCATTGGATGACTGACTTCTTGGAAGCTTTGGCCAGCAAACGCAAGGTAGCCCTGAGGTTCGGAGAGATACTGGAGAGCGAGATAGGCTATGTGCTGCGTGCTGACGTTCAAAAACGCCTGTGTCGGGGGGAGCTTGATTTCGCTGAGGTCACTGAGGACGACTTCCGCTTGGACATCAAGCAAAAAGGCGTCGATACCAGGATCTGCCTAGACATCGCCTCACTGTCCTACCAGCGCCTAGTGACTCAAATAGTCCTGATTGCCGGCGACAGCGACTTCGTGCCTGCCGCCAAATACGCCCGTCGGGCCGGGATCGACTTCATCTTAGACCCTCTTCGGCTGAATATTAAGAAAAACCTCAACGAGCATGTTGACGGCATCCGGTGCAAAACCGGCCCTATGGGGCTGAACAGCAAGGACACACTACACGTCGACTCGATGCTGGAACGCAACTGAGAAAGGCATCGATTAGTGCCATTACGCCATCTTGAAAGCAGGACAGCCCAAGGCCGTTCGAGCGAGCGGTGGCCACCACTAACGGCAATGATGCCACTCGCATAGCCAGTCTTGGGGTGGCTCAGCTTGCAAGATGGCGTGGCATGACTTGCACCATGCCACCGCCCAGTGGCAGCACAAACAGGGCACGAAAAGTCAGTGCCATTTTCACGCCTAAATCAGTGCTTCCTTAAGGGTTGCTTATTTGTTCAAAACTACTTGAACTGAAAGCTAGACGAGCTCGTTACTTTCAGGTATTATTACATCCGCTGCTTTTGTGGCTCATAGCACGGGGTGTTAGCTCAGTTGGTTAGAGCGCTGGCCTGTCAAGCCAGAGGTCGCGGGTTCAAGTCCCGTACATCCCGCCAGTATTCTTGCAAATCCTTGTCTCCCCTGCCAACCGAATCATTTCTTGTTCATTGACCAGTCTTTGTTTTCTGAATCTCCCTAGTCACCTCTAAAAAGCGGTCTTTTGTTTTGTTGCTGGCCTATAGACCCATGGGTTGGCGGTCACGTCCACAGAGGCAACGGCATCTTTCCAACGGTCAATACCCAGAATACCAAAACTTTCAAGTATTTAACTATTTCCGAGATATTCAGGCTTGAAATGCGCTATACTCAACCTGCGGATTTTGATTCAAGGGCGAAAGAAGGCTTTATGACTAATCTTACGAACCGCCCTTTTGCGCATAGAGCAGCGAAAGGGCATTGCGAAATCCGGCGGTAGCTCATCCTGGGGAAAGTGCCAAGGGTAACCTCGAAAGGTGACCCTTGGCACTTCTAGTTACTGGCCATTCTTGGCCTTATCCATATCCGCAAGAATGTACCGGTCAATGCCGCCGCATCAGTTTATGCGCAGGACTATCCTGGAGTGTTTGGGATCAACGGCGGATAGCGTATCTACTTGGCCTTATCCACATCCCCTTTAACCAGCTCACCAATCGCTCCAACAGTCGAAGCCAGCCCTTGCATTTCCAAGGGCATAAAGATCTTCGTAGCATTGCCGTTGGCCACATACTTCAAAGTTTCCAAATAGCGAACTGTAAGCAGATCCTGCGTTGGATCACCATCGTGAATGGCCGAGAAGACATTGCGGATAGCCTGTGCCTCACCCTCGGCAATGAGTATCTTCTGGGACCGTTCAGCATCGGCTATCTCTTTGATGGCGGTAGCCTTGCCCTCAGCCTCCAAGATGTCGCTTTGTTTGGTGCCTTCGGCGCGGGCAATCGCTGCCGCCCGGTCACCCTCGGCCTCCAAGATCATCGCCCGACGGTCGCGCTCGGCCTTCATCTGACGGTGCATGGCCTGCGTCACGTCGGCCGGCGGCTCGATACGCTGCAGCTCGACGCGCACCACGCGCACCCCCCACTTATCGGTGGCCTCGTCCAAAATGTCCCGCAGGGTGATGTTGATCTTCTCACGGCTGGTCAGACAGTCGTCCAAGGACATCTCGCCAATGACATTACGCAGATTAGTCTGTGCCAGCTTGGTTGCTGCCAAATAAAAGTTAGTAACGTTGTAGATCAGCTTGAAAGGATCAGTGGCCTCATAGTAGACCACAGCATCAACCGTAACGGCCACGTTGTCCTTGGTGATGACCTCCTGTGGCGGCACGTCCACGACGTTTTCGCGCATGTCCACCTTTGTTACCCGGTCGATAAAGGGCACCAAGAGGTGTAACCCCGGCTCCCACACCGACTGGAACTTGCCGAGGCGCTCAACTACGCCCTTCTCGTACGGACGGATGATACGGATTGCCCGGATGGCAAAAATCAGTATCACTATCAGGATAATCGCACCGATTATCGCAGGACCACCGATATAACTGAATACGTCTTGCTCTCTCATGGTAATTCCCTTCCTTTGTGCGCCGTTCAGCTCGTGTGAGCCAATGTCGCCTAAGCCTCCAAGCTGTCAAATCACAGCTGTCAAACCCGGTATTTATTGCTTTTGCACTATCAACTTGGTGCCTTCAACACGTAAAACCATTATCTTGTCGCCAGGCTGCAAAACATCATCACCTTCAGTAGCCACGTTCCAAACCTCACGAATCACCCGCGCCCGGCTCTCACCGGAAGGTGCGGTTTGCTCCAAAATGACCCCATCACAGCCGATCAGCCGGTCAACGCCGCTTTTTTCTGTGGGAGCGTTCCTCTGCAAGCGTTTTGCCAAAGGACGCACCACCACTAAGGCGCTGATCGAGACAACGATGAACAGCACCCATTGCAGCCAAAGCTCGGCACCGAAGGCACAAGCGAATATAGAAACCGTGGCACCTACCGCAAAGGGCAGCAGGAAGAAGGTGAAGGTGAGCATTTCGCCAATGTAGAGAGCTGCAGCCAACACGATCCAGACCCATATCCAAGGATTAGAGAATACCGAAGCCAAGGCTCGTCTCCCTTCACTCGTTTTACACAGACAAGCATGGCAGGCCACCGGGATAAAGCGAGGCAAAACCACGCCTGCTTCATTATGTCATAAGTAGTCATGGCCGATGCTGGGGAAGCAAGAGAGATACTCCTGCGGAGCCAAAACGGCGAGTTCGCCTGCCGCTTCACCGCCAACGCCGCGACGGACATCTTCTGCCTTTATAGCAAAGTACGTAGTTTGGGGTCGGCAAGGCGGGTGCTGGACTTTCTGCTCGCCACCTACGAAGTTGTTGCGGTCACACACTAGGACTGCATCAGCGCCATGTCCCTGCCTATGGAAGACTTCGAAGACGCGCTGGTCTCCATTTGTGCGGAGAAGGCCGGGGTTAACTGCATTGTCAGCCGTGACGAAAAGTACCTGCAAAGCAGCTCGCCTGTCAAAGTAGTAGCATTGAAGGACTTCCTCGCGCTCAGCCCTGCAGGGCACGCTGAGTAGACAACCACTGAATCTAAGGACACAGGATGAGTGAGTCATAGCCGGGCGTGCGCAACCACCACCATCCAGTCGAACCTTTATAAAGACTAGAGGAGTTCTTGCAGCGAAGACTGGGCGTACGCCCCCTCGCGAACAGAAAAGGCTGGGCTATCAGACTGGCTCCGCATTGACGTATCTCGAACACTGCTGGCCAAGGGGTCGGATCCCGGCTTTGTCGCCGAGGTCACCGGCCTTGCATGGCAGACGTGCTCAAGTTGCAGCCCGGGGTCAGTCGAGGCACCTAACGGCCAAGCTGCCTTATAGGCCGGCCAAGCCGACTGGCATCTGCAGCTGGGGAGACGCCGGTTAGTCCCAAACTGCAGTCATGGACGGCCTGAACAGTAGCCTTGCCCTTGTTCTGCGCTGCTGCGCGGCATGGTCAATCGGCACCGCTCTAGGATGTTATAATCGTATGCCGCCTAGGGAAGTGCTTGCGGCGGGCTTTATTACTACAGACCCCCTTTGGAGATTCAGTGCGCGAACAAATTGAGTCCATTGTCACTGCTGCGGTCTTTGCTAGCTTGCCGGATATCGGCTTTAGCAGAGACGGAGCACCGCTTGCTGGCGGCGATGTGTTTCAGACTGGTTCTGGAGCTGCTGGGGTAGGAGCCGCCAGTGCCGCGCAGCCAGCAGAGACAACGTCAGCCACAGTCGAGCCGGCCGAGACACCGCCGACCACCATCGAGCTGCCCTTGGATATCGTCGAGCGACCCCGGGACAAGGCGCATGGCGATTGGGCATCGACGGTGGCCCTGAAGCTTGCTGGCCAGCTGCACACCAACCCGCGCCAGCTAGCAGAGACCATTGCCAGCCATATCCAAGCCGACTGGCGGATCGCCGCCGTCGAAGTGGCCGGCCCGGGGTTTATCAACCTGACACTATCTGCCGCCGCCTTACACTGCCTGGTCCAAGATGCCCGCGAACAGGGCAGCGATTTCGCCCGCAACAACATTGGTGCTGGTCGGAGTGTTAACGTTGAGTTCATCTCCGCCAACCCCACCGGCCCTATGCACGTTGGCCACGGCCGCTGGGCGGCTTTGGGCAATGCGCTCTGCAATGTATTGGAACACTCAGGATGGCAAGTGACGCGAGAGTTCTACGTAAACGATGCCGGCCATCAGATGGATGTCTTCGGCCAGTCCGTGCTGCTGCGTTATTGTGAGCTGTTGGGAGAGTCGCCGGATTGTCCAGAGGAGTTCTACGGCGGTGCTTATGTTCGTGACATCGCCCAAGCCATACTGGCTGCCGATGGTGATAAATGGCTGGCCGTAGGCGACCCCGAGCGGCTGATGCACTTCCGGGAATTCGCCTACCAACAGATGTTGGCGGCGATGCAGGCGCTCTGCGAGCGTATCGGTGTGCATTTCGACCTCTGGTCGAGCGAGCGCCGCCTTTATCAGCCTGTAACGACCTACGCCAGCGGCATTGCCACCAGCAGCGTTGCCGCTGGTGCCGCCGTTGGCGCGACCGACACTGCCGCTAGCGCCGCCGCCGCCGCTGGTGCCGCCGCCGTTACAGGCGATAGCGCCGCCGCTGGCAACACCGCTGCGGCCGCTAGCGCCGCCGCCGCCGCTGGTGCCGCCGCCGCCGCTGACACCGCTGCTGCTGCTGGCGGCTCAGCTAGCGCCGCCGCCGCTGGCAGCCCCGCCGCCGCCCGCTCGCCGCTGCAAGTCGCCCTCGCCCGCCTGCAAGCATCTGGCTACCTGTACCAAAAAGACGGTGCCACCTGGTTTCGCAGTACCGATTTCGGCGACGACAAGAACAGGGTGCTGGTCAAGGCTGACGGCAGCTACACCTACTTTGCCCCAGATATCGCCTACCATCTGGAGAAGTGCGAACGCCTAGCCCCAACCGACGGAAAACCAGCAGGCAGCGAGTACCTGATCGATATCTGGGGAGCCGACCATCACGGCTATGTAGCTAGAATGCAAGCGGCGCTGGCTGCCCTTGGACATCAAGGCTGCCTGAGTGTGCTGCTTGGCCAGTTGGTGAACCTTTTCCGGGATGGCGAGGCAGTGCGGATGAGCAAACGCAGCGGCGAGATGGTCAGCTTCGAGGAGCTGATCGATGAGGTTGGCGCCGATGCCACCAAGTACCTGATGCTCACTCGCTCCAGCGAACAGACTATCGACTTTGACATCGAGGCCGCCAAACGCGCCGATGCCTCCAACCCCGTGTACTACGTGCAGTACGCTCACGCCCGCATCTGCTCGCTTTTACAGAAAGCTGCAGAACAGGGCGTAACGGCGACGGCCGGCCATCTTGAACTGTTGATCGACCCCTCCGAGCTGGAGCTAGCACGAACCTTTGGCCGCCTCGCAGACGTGGTGGAGAGCGCCGCCCGTGACCTCGCCCCCTTCCGACTGACACATTACGCCGAAGAGCTGGCCGCTGCTTTCCACAGTTTTTACAACCGCTGCCAAATCCTTGGCGAAGCGAAGAATAACCGCCCGCTAGCCGAAGCCCGCCTCTATCTGGCCGATGCCTGCCGCAGCGTCTTGCAGTTGGTGTTGGGCCTGCTGGGTGTCAGTGCGCCGGAGAAGATGTAGACTAAACAGCCAGTGACATGACCGGAAAGGATGATAATGGCTGACCTTGCACATGACCCCAACGCCCGCGCCGACGGGCGGCACACACTGGAGTTGGGCGGCGTTTTGCCCAGCCATATCGGCATCAACGCCGCTGGGCATCTGAGCCTTGCCAACGTCGACCTAGTCGATCTGGCAAAACTGCATGGCACTGCCCTCTACGTGATGGACGAAGCGCAGATCCGCTGCCAACTGCTGGCCTACGAGAGCGCCCTGGCCAGCCGCTGGCCGGACTTCGAGGTAGCCTATGCCGGCAAGGCCTTCCTCTGCAAGGCGATGTGCAAACTGGTGGCCGAAGAGGGCGGCTGGCTGGATGTCAGCAGCGGCGGCGAGCTGGCCTGTGCTTTGGCGGCCGGCTTCGACCCCTCCCAGATCATCGCCCATGGCAACAACAAAACCGAACACGAACTGGGCGAGGCGATCACCGCTGGCATCGGCCGCATCGCCTGTGACAGCTTCGAAGAAATCGAGCGCATCGAGCGGCTGGCGGCAGCGGCCCAACGTATTCAGCAGGTCTACCTGCGCGTCAAGCCCGGTGTCGTCGCCGACACCCATAGCCACATCCAGACCGGCAAGCAGGACAGCAAGTTCGGCTTCGGCCTGAGCGACGGCTGGGCGGCAGCGGCTGTGGAGCAGGCCATGAACGCCGGGCACATCGAGCTGGCCGGCCTGCACTTCCACATCGGCTCGCAGATATTCGCCTTCGACTCCTACGAGAAGGCCATCGAGGCGCTCTTCGACTTCATCGCTCACACTTGGGCAACCTACCGCTGGCTGCCCGCCGAGATCGACCTAGGCGGCGGCATCGGCGTTGCCTATCAGGCCACCGACCGGCCGGAGAGCATCGAGCAGTTCGCAGAGACGATCTGCTCCGCCCTTGAGCGTCAGTGCCAGCGGCTCGGCATCGATGCGGCCAAAATCAAGCTGGTGGTGGAACCGGGGCGCTCGATAGTGGCCAATGCCGGTGTCACGCTGTACACAGTGGGTGCCATCAAGCGCCTGGAAGGCATCCGCAACTACCTGGCGGTGGACGGCGGCATGGCCGACAATATCCGCCCCGCACTCTACAACGCGCACTACGAGTGCGCCGTCGCCGACCGTGCCGCCGAGCCGCGCAGCGAGCTTGTGACCGTGGTCGGCAAGCACTGCGAGAGCGGCGACGTGCTGATCATCGATGCCAGCATCCAGCCCCCAAAGGTCGGCGACACCTTGGCGGTGTTCGCCACCGGAGCATATAATCAGAGCATGGCCAGCAACTACAACAAACAGCCTCGTCCGGCCGTGCTTTGGCTGCGCGATGGTGAAGTGCGCCAAGTCGTGCGACGCGAAACCTACGACGACCTGCTCACCTGCGATATGGGATAGAAAGGAAGACTATGAAGACCATCGGCATCGGCATACTTGGCTTGGGGACAGTGGGCAGCGGCGTGGTGCGCGTCCTGCAAAAGCACCACGACGACTTTTTACGCGACCAGGAGATCGACCTCAAGCTGGTGGCGGTCAGCTCCCGCCGCGACATCCAAGCCCGCCAACTCGGCTTGGCTGACATCTACAGCCCCGACCCCAGCCATGTCACAGCCAACCCGGAGGTAGACATCGCCGTGGAGCTGATCGGCGGCACCGATGCGGCCTACCAGCACATACAAGCAGCCCTGCGAGCCAACAAGAGTGTGGTCACTGCCAATAAGGCCCTGATTGCCACCCATGGCCGCGAGCTGATGAGCCTGGCCGCCGAGCACTGTGTCGAGCTGGCCTTCGAGGCGGCAGTCGGTGGTGGCATCCCGATCATCGGACCTTTGCGCCACAACCTGGCCTCCAACCGCATTCTCTCGATCATCGGCATCGTCAACGGCACCACCAACTACATGCTCGGCCGGATGTCCGATGCCGGGCTGGACTACGCCACTGCCCTAGCCGAGGCCCAGGAGCTGGGCTATGCCGAGGCCGACCCGGCCGCCGATGTCGAGGGCCTGGATGCCGCTGCCAAGATAGCCATCCTGGCGACCATCGCTTACAACACCGACATCCGCCTAGAGCAGGTGCCAACCCAAGGCATCAGCTCCCTGACACCGACCGATATGCAGGCCGCCGCCGAGGCCGGCTACGTGGTCAAGCTGCTGGCTGTAGCCAACCGCAGCGCCGAGGGCATAGATATCCGGGTACACCCGGCAATGGTCGAACAAAGCCACCCGCTGGCCTCGGTCACAGGTGTCTTCAACGCCATCTACGTGGTCGGCGATGCCGTGGGCGAGACGATGTTCTACGGGCGCGGTGCCGGCGAGGAGCCGACGGCCTCGTCGGTGGTCGGCGATCTGATCGAGCTGGCCAGACATCAGACCTACCAAAAAGTAATCGCCCAGCCGGTCTGGGACACCGAAGACTTGCCGCTAGCCGACGGCGGCAAGATAGCCAGCCGCTTCTACCTGCGTCTGCCGGTACTGGACAAGCCGGGCACCCTGGCGACCAGTGCCAGCGTCTTCGCCAAGCACGGCATTTCCGTGGCCTCCATGGTGCAGCACGGTGCCCGTGACGGTCAAGCTGAGCTGATCTACTTCACCCATTTGGCACCAACGGCAGCGGTCGAAACCGCCTTGACCGAGCTGACCGCCTCCGGCCTGCTGACCAACGCCCCCTCCTGCATCCGCACCATGAACGCCGGGGAATAGCAGTAGGGCGAGGGCAAAGCGGAGGAGAAGGAACGGGGCACCAGTTTTGCCAGTTAATCTGATCCAGATAAAAGCTGCTGACGTAGCCCCCTTCCGGCTGCCTGTTGTTGTAGGTCGTGATTTTGAAATAGTACTGCTTGCCCGCCTGTAGCCGATAGGTCAGAATCCGAAAAGCCCCAACCGTGTACACGTCGCCGATGGCCTTGTCGCTTTTGCCGTCATATGGCGGGACTGCCAGCTTTGAAGTATCTTTAACGGTAGACCAATGCAGATCGCTGATGTCAAAACAATAGGCGTAACAACTGCTGCCGCTGTTCTGACCGGCCTTGAAGTCCACGTAATAAGTTCTGACCTCTTCCCCAGAATAGAAAGCACTAAAGTCAGTACCCGGCGTCATATCGGCCACGTAGTAATGCCAATCAAGATCATCACGGCGGATCTTCTTGCCTTTTGCCAGCCTATGATCAAATTGGTCATAATTGACTCCATTCTGCCGCTACGCGGCAGCACAAACTGGATTGGAAAATTAGCGACGCGGAGCTCTTGGGACTATAAGGTTTCTCGCCGACACGAACGTTTTAATTTGGCAACAAACGAGTAAGCGAGCAACAGAACAAGAGGGAAGAGGGCAAACATCATGGCAGAACAACCAAGCCGGCAGTCAGGCCGGCAGTCAAGCCAGCAGTCAAACCAACAGTCAGGCCGGCTACCAAGTCGCCGCTCGACATCGCCTTCGCGGCTTAAGGCAGCGGCAACGTTGCGGCACCCTGAATCGTGGGATGCCAACTGGATGATGCTCAGGGAGTGGAGCTTCTCCGTCGCGGGGGCCGCCGTTTTGCTCTTGTTCGAGTTGGCCTTCCAGCCGCCGCTCACTGCCCCGGTGGACGGGCGTGCGGCTCAGATGTGAACATCGCTCAGTCATCTGGCACCGACCTACCTTGAGGGGCTAGGCTCGCTGGCGGGCATCGTTGCCTTGCCGGTGACGCTGTTCATCGCCGTCGCACTGAGCGATGCCGGCGTGTTCAGCACGCCTTGGACGCAGCAGACCCGCACCCGGGCAGCACTGTTGCTGCGCTGGTCGTCGCGCATCGTGTCTGTGCTCAGCTGGTGCTTCATCCCCACCTTGGTAGTGCTGGGCACGCCGATCCTCGGCATCGTCGGATCGCTGGGGGTCCAAGTGCTCTGTGCCTACACTGCCGTCATGGCGGTGACCGAACAGACCTCTGCCACCTCCCATGAAGCCATCACACGGCAATGAGGCCAATTCCAAACCGCTCGGGATGCTCTGGCCGAGACCCCGCAGAGCTGGCCGCCACCTTGGCCATGGTGGCGGCCAGCCACCCAGTCTGCGAGGAACCTCGTAGTCTGGGGCGTGGCTGCCGTGGCCGTATCCGGAATACCCGCCCTGGTCTTCGGCCAAATATCACCCGGGCATCTCTGGGAGCTGGCCATCTGCGTAGGCTTCAGCTCGGTCTGCATGGCCTTGCTGCCGGCAGGCATCCGCAGCTCAGCCAGCGCCAAGCGCAGCGCTGCCCGTTCCACAGCGATGACTGTGGCCACCGGAATCATTATGATCCCAGTGTTGATACTGGCCACCAACCTGCTGTACCATAGCGATGCCTTGGATGCTGTAGCCTTTGAGGCCTGGGCACTCCTGCCCCTAGCGGTGACCGTGGCCGTCTATGCCTGGATAAGCGCTTTCACAGAGAGGCTGGCGCTTTTCGTACCCACGCGAATCACGGCCCTGGACCGGGAGATCGATAGGCTTGGCAGACAGCAGACCCTGGCTCAAGAGCTGATAGACGCTCAACAGGCCAAGTGAGATGACAAGGCTGCAAAGTCAAGCCGACAATAACTGCAGTTTGGAGTTGATCGGCGTCTAGGCAAACGCCGATCAACCGCCACTGTGGCGTCCGGCTGCGCAGCACCTACCGTAGCACCTGTTGGCCGGTTGCGCGAGGTGACGGGCGCTCCCCATGTCCCAACCTTGTAGCTGGTCACATCTTGGTTGACATAAGTGTAGCCCGCAGGCCTGACACCGGTGGTGTTGGAAACGGTGTCAACCCTGTTCTCCTGGGTACGGAAGCGGTACTCGGTCACCGGCTCGTCCTTCGTCTCAACCTGATAGCTGCTTGAGCCGTTCACGCCACCGGGCAGCTGCGATATGGGCATCCACTGCGACCACTCCGGCTCGCCAACACATACTGTGATGGTCACGGTGTTGCCGGCGACCCGCTGAGTGCCAGCACTCGGGTTTTGGGCGATCACGCCCCTAGCCGCACCAACAGCTTTCTTCTGAACCACCTTAGGAGTCAGACCAACGGCACTGATCTTGCCCTTGGCATCGGACTCGCTCATGCCGATAATGTTGGGTACTGTGGCCTTGGCAGCCGCCGCAGAGGCCTCGGGGTTCTTGTTGCCACCAGTGGCGCTGCTACTGCCAGCATACTCCAGCTTATAGGCTATCCTCGCCTTGTCCAGCAGCTTCTTGGCCGCCTCCCAAGACATGAAAACGACATCTGGCATCAACAACTGCTTTACCTTCTGAGGAGCACCGCCGCTGATCACCACGTACAAGGGGTTGCCCTTGAAGCTCGATGGCGAAATGCTGCCGCGACAACCTATCGTCGTCAAAGGAGAGGTTGTTCTCCTGAGAGCGGCCAACAAAGACGCTTTTATGGATATCCAAGGCCACCTTGGTCGACTTGCCCCGAGCATCGGTGACGATCAGGCAGATCTGATCGGACTCCGGGGTCGAGAAGTGCTGCTTGAACTCCACGGCATCGCCAAAGCCGATCTTGCCGTCTACTTTGACGATGCCCTTGTGCTTGCGAACCACCCTGAACACCACCAGCAAGATGATCAGGATGGCGATGATCAAGAGCAACCACCAGAAGTCGAAGAAGAGGCTGATGAAGAAGCGTTCTACCGGTGAGCGACCGGCGAAATGAAAGATCGCCGGCTGGTTGTCGACCAGGTGCGCTTCTTGGCTGTTGTCTGTGACTTGCGGCAAGAAGCTGATGTTGCAGTCACCGGTGAACAGCCGCTCGCTGAACTCTAGGTCAACTCGGGTAGCCGGCTGGCCATGCCGCGCTCCATGCCGTACCCCACGCCCTCGTCGTAGGCGTATGCCAGCTGACCCTTGCGGTCCTCTTCCGTCAGCTCTGCTTCGCTGATCTTCCTTCTCTCCTTCTCTGTCAGGTCGTGCTCCGCCAACAGCCGCCCGGCCGCCTTGAGGTAGCCCGGGGCGCCCTCCGGCAGCGCATCGCCGCTGAGCAGGTCCGCCCAGAGGGGGCGCAATGGGACAGGCACATTGTGTTCTTTGTGTTATTTTTGGCAGCGGGGGCAGTAGTGGGTGCCCCGACCGGCCACCCGTATCTTGGCTATCGGCCGGCCACAACGGGGGCATGGTTGGTCGGCTCGCCCATAGACGGCGGCGTGCAGGTCTAAGAACTCGCCGCGTAGGCCGAGGGCATCCACGTAGTTGCGAGCCGTCGAACCGCCGTCAGCAATGGACTGTTGCAGGGATTCTTGAATCGCCGCACAGAGCCGTTTGACCTCGGGAACTGTCAAAGAGGCCAGCGGCCGCCGGGGGTCGATGCGCGCCCAGAAGAGGCTCTCATCAGCATAGATGTTGCCGATCCCGGCTATCAGCGACTGGTCGAGCAACGCGGCTTTCACCGCCCGCGCCGATGGCCGGGTGGCCTTTAAGCGCAAGCACTGGCTGAGGCAGCGCCAGTCGAAGCCCTCGTCCAAAGGCTCTGGCCCCATCTGAGACAGAAAGGCATCGTTGGCCAGCTGATCGGCGGCCAACAGCTTCAGGTAGCCGAACTTGCGCTGGTCGTTGAAGTACAACCGGGCACTGTCTGTGAAGTTGATGATCACTCGGGTACTTTTGTCTGGCAGTGTGCCAATCAGCGATGCCGAGGGGAAACCGCCGGAGAAGTTCTCGCTCGAAGTGTCAGCAGGTGGTGACGGGCAAGCGGCCACACCGGCAGGCGGCGGGCAGGGTGCCGTCCCGGGCACCCCGGATACCTCGGCGGGCGGCGGGCAGGGTGCCGTCCCGGGCACCCCGGATACCTCGGCGGCGGCGGTCGCATTGGCGAATGGCAGGCAGGTTGCCGCCCCGGATTCCTGATTCCGAAACACCAGCTGGCCAGTCATCCGCAGGTGTACCATCAGCACCAGTTGCTGGCCGGACTGGGAGCTAAGCTCGATCAACAAGACCTTGCCTCGACGGCCAAGGCCGCCGACTAAGGAATTCTCCAATTGCTCACAAACAGCATCGTCGTAGTTGGGGAAGCTGCGTGCTTCCAGCACCTGCAGCGTAGCGACACGCCGACCGCTGATATTGGCAGCGAGGCCGCGCTTGATCACTTCGACTTCCGGAAGTTCCGGCACGTCCCCTACCCTCCTAGTTCAATGCCCGCTAGGGATGCGGCACTCTAGTGTAAAAACCCCGCTCCACAATCCCCCACCCTGTTGATCAGGGAAAAGATTGCGGTTCAAGCCCGCAATGACTGCAGTTTGGGAATTGATCGTCGCCGCCCTAGCAGCACGAAAGACTGCAGTTCGGGGCCCGCAACGGCTGGGCTTGGGCCCGCAACGGCTGGGCTTGGGCATTGGTCGTCGCCGCCCTAAGCGGTGCCATACGGATCTGCACCTAAAGCCTCTAAGACCCGCAAAGCCTCGACGGTCGGACGCACATCGTGCACTCGCAGTATCCTAGCACCTTGGGCGGCTGCCCAAAGGGCAACTGCCACCGAGCCGGCCAGCCGCTGGGCAGCATCCTGAACACCGGTGATCGCCCCGATAAAGGCCTTGCGGGAATAAGCCGCCACCAAGGGGTATCCAAGTGCCGCCATTTTTGCCGTGGCCCGCAACAGCGCCAAGTTGTGTTCACGGGTTTTTCCGAAGCCCGGCCCGGGGTCGATGGCAATCCGCTGCTTGTCCACCCCAGCTTGGCCAAGCACCTCAGCCTGAGCCAGCAGATAGCTGCTGACCTCTGCCACCACGTCGTTGTACTCCGGGTTAGCTTGCATACTTTTCGGCTCCCCCAACATATGCATGACCACGCAGCCAACCTCACTTTCGGCCACCACTTCAACCATTGCGGGTACCCGAAAGCCAGAGACATCGTTGATGATCGCCGCACCAGCCGCCAAGGCCGCCTTAGCCACCGAGGCATGGCGGGTGTCCACTGAGACCACTTGGCCCTCGTCGGCCAGCGCTGTGATCACCGGCAGCACCCGGGCGGCCTCCTCGGCCTCTGAAAGCTCATCTGAACCCGGGCGTGTTGACTCGCCGCCGACATCGATGATGTCAGCACCGGCCGTGATCATCTCCCGGGCGTGGCAAATGGCTGCTCGGCTATCAGCGAATTGGCCGCCGTCCGAAAAAGAGTCCGGTGTGACATTGAGGATGCCCATGACCAAGGGCCTCTGAACATCAAGCTGAAAATGAGAGCATTGCCACACGGCTCAGCCGAATATCAGGGTCAACGCCTCTTCACGGGTCTTCTGAGAAGCTTGGAAGCAACCGCGAACTGCCGAGGTGATGGTCTTCGAACCGGGCTTTTTCACCCCGCGCATCGACATGCAGAGGTGCTCGCATTCAATCACCACGATCACCCCGGAAGGATTCAGGCATTCAACCAGCGTGTCCGCGATTTGGCTGGTCAAGCGTTCTTGCACCTGTGGCCGTTTGGCGAACAGGTCAACCAAGCGAGCCAGCTTGGAAATACCACAGACCCGACCGTCACGCCCCGGCAAGTAGCCGACATGTGCCAAACCATGGAAAGGCGCCAAGTGATGCTCGCAGGTCGAATAAATCGGGATGTCCTTGACCAACACCAGCTCATGGTGGTTTTCTCCAAAGCTTTTTGCGAACAGCTCGGATGGATCCTGCTCCAAGCCGGCGAAAATCTCCTCATACATCCGCGCCACCCTAGCCGGTGTCTCCAGCAGACCCTCACGCAGCACGTCCTCGCCAATGCCGTCCAGTATCAGGCGTACCCCGGCTTCGATTTTGGAGCGGTCCACTTATTTGTCCTCCTCGCTCGGATCAACTTGTTTCGGCGGCTCTGCCGTGTCGTCTGGGATCTTTGGCAGCTCAGCTGTAGATTCTAGCATCTGCCGCCGAGAATCATCGGCAGATAGCGGAGTTTCCGCCTGAATGGGGTCATCTGGCAGGGTGGGGGTCACGTGATCGCTGTGGAGGTAATCTTGGAGCTTGGTTTCCATGTTACCCTCCTCTTTCATCAGCTCTTGCAAGGTGGGGATATCCACCAGCTCGCTGGCCTGTGTCTCTCTTGGAGCCAGAGGCTCAAAAAGGCTGGACTGCCCGACCGGTGGCATATCCAAGCCATCCACCAGAGGCGACTGCCCTGCGACCGGCGGCGGCGGGGTGTTTGTTTCCTGACTGCCCGCCTCTGCTGCCGATGTCTCCCAAGGCTGCGGTGCCAAGGTGCCTTGGCTGCCGTTGGCAGGGCCGGTCTGAGGGCTTTCGGGATACGGCGGCTGTCCTTGGGCGCTGCCGAGAGCCTCCGGATAAGGTGGCAGTCCTTGCCCTTGCGCACTACTAGGGGTATCCGAATAAGGCGGCTGCCAAAGCTCTTGTGCCTGCATATTGCCAGTGGCCCCGGGATAAGGCGGCTGCCCCTGTGTGTCGCCGGGAACAGGCGGCATCACCATAGTGTCGGGACTCGGTGCCTGTTGCTGCCAGTAAGACTCCATGAAGGCCGTCGCCAAGGCGTTTTGCTCAGCATCCCGAGCGGCCTGCACCTCTTGCGCCCGACGAGCATCCTCTTCTTCTTGGATGCGCAGCTCTTCGGCCTTCCTTGCTAACATCTCGTCTTCCTGCTCCAAGTATTGCGGCCAAGTGTTGGTAAGCAAAGCTTCCAATGCCTCGCCCTCCACGGTTTCCCGCTCTAAAAGAACACTGGCGATCATCTCTAACTGCGCCCGCCGCTCAGTGAGCACAGATGCCGCAACATCATGAGCCTGCCGCATGATCTTGGCCACTTCTTCGTCGATGCGCCTAGCAGTCTCCTCGCTGTAGTCGGGGGTTGAGCCGTAGTCGCGTCCCAAGAATACCTCGTGGTTGGCCTCACCGTAAACTTGGCTGCCTAAAGCCTCGGTCATACCGTAGCGGGTGACCATCTGACGGGCCATCTTGGTGGCCCGCTCCAAGTCGTTGGAGGCACCGGTGGTGATGTCGTCACAGAACAGCTCCTCGGCCACCCGGCCGCCCAAGAATACCGCCAAGTCATCCAGCATCTCTTTGCGGCTGGACAAGAAACGGTCCTCGGCGGGCAAAGACAGGGTGTAGCCCAAGGCCTGCCCGCGGCTGATGATCGATATCTTGTGCACCGGGTCAGAATGCTCCAAAACATGCCCGACCAATGCATGACCGCCCTCATGAAAGGCGATGGTACGTTTCTCATTCTCGGTCATGATCCGGCTTTTGCGCTCCGGCCCGGCAATTTCCCGCTCCATGGCCTCGTTCAGCTCACCCATGGTCACCAACCGCTTGCCGCGACGGGCAGTGAGCAAGGCGGCCTCGTTCATCAGGTTAGCCAAGTCAGCACCAGTGAACCCGGGGGTCATCCGCGCCAGCTCCCCTAGGTCAACACTGTGAGCTAGGGGCTTGTCTTTGCTATGCACCTTCAGTATCTGTTCCCGACCCTTGAGGTCAGGACGCATCACCACGATCTGGCGGTCAAAACGGCCAGGGCGCAGCAAGGCCGGGTCGAGGATATCGGCACGGTTGGTGGCGGCGATCAAGATCACACTCTGGTGGTCATCGAAACCGTCCATCTCCACTAACAACTGGTTTAGGGTCTGTTCCCGTTCGTCGTGGCCGCCGCCCAAACCGGCACCACGCTGTCTGCCCACAGCATCGATCTCGTCGATGAAGATGATCGCTGGGGCCGCGGCCTTGGCCTGCTCAAAAAGATCACGGACACGCGAGGCACCAACGCCAACGAACATCTCCACAAAATCCGATCCGGAAATAGAGAAGAAGGGCACACCGGCCTCGCCGGCCACTGCCCTGGCTAAGAGGGTCTTGCCAGTGCCAGGAGGGCCGACCAACAGCACACCACGGGGGATCTTGGCACCTAGGGCTTGATAGCGCTGGGGGTCAGAGAGGAAGTCTTTGACCTCTTGCAGCTCTTCAACCACCTCGTCAATGCCGGCGACATCAGAGAACTTGGTGGTCGGTCGCTCTTCGTGGGCCTTACGAGCCTTGCTCCGCCCAAACTGCATCTGCTTGTTGCTGGAATCCCGAAACTGCATGAACATAAACCAGATCAAGCCGCCGATCAGCAGAAACAAAATGATATTGCCAAGCAGGCCAAACCAGAAACTGTCATCAGTGGTATCAAACTTAAACTTGATATTCGGATGGGTTTCCATCAGCTTGTTCAAAGAGTCGTTGCCCACATACTCGGTAGTGAACGGGGTGAGCTTGCCGGTGCCCTCATCGCCTTGGCGGATATAGTTGCCCGATACCTGCCCCTTGGCAGTAGCATAGGTAACATCAGTCACCCGATTGGCCTTGACTGCGTTCACGAAGTCGCTAGCGAGTATCTTATCCACTTCCGAGCGGTTTAAGGCACCGTTAAAAAATTGGAATACCAGCATCACCGCCAGCAGGGCGATCAGGCCTCCCCAAATTGGCAGCAACCTCCGATTGCCAAGTTTGTTCACAAAGTTCTCATTTCCCCGTCGCCGCGACGGATAGGTATGCAGCCAGCATCTTATAGGACATTATCCCGCATTTCCCCATCATTTACCATACACCAACGGGTCAAGCACTCCGATATATGGCAGCTCGCGATAAGATTCTGCGTAGTCCAAGCCATAGCCGACGACAAACTCATCGGGACAAACAAAACCAAGGTACTTGCAAGACACCTCGGCCTCCTGCTTGCCTTCTTTGAAGAGCAGGGTGGCAACCTCCACCGAACTCGGATGACGGCTTCTCAGGTTCTTTTGCAGATAGCTTAAAGTCAGGCCGCTGTCCAGAATGTCTTCGACTATCAACAGATGGCGCCCCTCGATAGGAGCCTCCAAGTCTTTGATGATCCGCACCACCCCGGAACTCGAAGCCTCGGCGCCGTAGCTGGAAACCGCCATGAAATCCACCTCCACATCACCTTGGATCTGCCGCATCAGATCGGCCATAAAGATGAATGCCCCTTTCAGCACGGTGACTAAAAGCAGCTTCTTACCGGCATAGTCGGCAGTGATCTCGGCACCCATGCGCCTCGTCGCTTCAGCAATGTCTTCGGCAGTGAACAACACTTTGGTAATGTTAGGATGCATGACCAGCTCTCCTAGCTCTTCTTATTTCTGTCCTTCAAAATTATACTGAACAGGCGGCGGCTTTCCGACCTCACCTTGAATCTATCATCGGCTTGTAAACCTATTATCCAAATAATTTCTCGACCCGAAGTCAGCTTAAAAATACCGGGCCGCTGACGGGCAGGAACTTTGCGGTCAACCAGCAGATCAGAAACCAAACGCTGGTGCCCGCCCATCCCCAAAGGGCAGAAGCGGTCGCCGGGGCGAATCGGCGCAACCGCAAGAGGCTCACCGGCGTTAAGCGAGTCGGCATCCACCAGCAACCGCCCCGTCCCAGCATGCAACTTTGCCCAAGCCGGCGGGTCGGCGGCAAAGAGGGCATGATCGACCTCTTCGAGCACCAGCGACCGACCGTCGGGCAGAACGCTCGGCTGGCCGATGTCAAGTTGGCCGACAAACTCGAGTGGAGTAGTTGCCGATGAGGCGGGCAGATTATCGCTCGAACGCCCGTCCGGAGGAGCGCAGTCCATCCGACAAGCCCCTCCACGGCAGCGAAACACCAGCTTCCCGTACTCGTTGCCTGCTGTAACTCCAAAAGGCAAGTCGATCATGAAGCCCGGGCGGCTGGCCTGGCGGGCAATCGCCTCCACATGCCCAAAGCCCAAACCACGCTGAGTATCGCTGAGCCGGTCATAAGCCAGCCTGATAATCCGGCGCACCAGTGCCTTGTCCAAGCTGAGTAGCTTCTCGACATCGAGGCAGACGGGCTGGGGCGCGTCCTCGCCAGCGTCCTCGCCAGCGTCCTCGCCAGCGTCCTCGCCAAAGCCGCTCGCCCAGCCGCCTGCCAGCGCTCGCTCGGCCTCGGCCGCCAAGTAATCGGACTCTGCCGCCAAAACATCCAAGCTGTGGCCGCAGGTCCGGACGATTGCCGGATTACGAGTCTGGGCCAGCGCCAGCAGCTGATGACGGACAAAAGCCCGCAGGTGGCGGGTATCAGTGTTAGAGGCATCCTCACGCCAGTCGAATCCCTGTTCACGAAGCCATTGCCGCAGCTCAGCGCGACCGCAGTCCAACAACGGTCGGACTATCCGGCCACGCTGGTAAGGTATGGAGGCCAGCGCTGCCGCACCGCCGCCCTTGACAACCCGCATCAGGAAGGTTTCGACACGGTCATCGGCGTTGTGGGCAGTCAGGATACGTGCGGCATCGATGCGCCCGGCTACCTCTTGGGCAGCCTGGTAACGCAGACGGCGACCGCAGGCCTCAATGCCCTCGCCTTGCCGCCGAGCCTCGGCGGCCACATCGAAGCGGTACCGTTCGCAAGGCAACCCCAGCTCTACGGCCAATGCCAGAACAAAAGCCTCATCGTCGTCGGCAGCAGCACCACGCAGCTGATGGTTGACGTGCAAGACTGTATAACGGTGTTCGGGGTAAAGCAGTGCCAGCAGCCGTACCATGGCCACCGAGTCGGCTCCGCCGCTGACCATCAGCAACAGCCTAGCCGAGGCAGCAGGCAAGAGCTGCCTGTTGGCCACCGTTGCCCTGATCTGTTCGCGAATATCCCACATAATGCCATTATAGGGAAGCGACCCCTCTAGTGAGGGGTCGCCTACTTAAGAACCATTTCGGCCGTTGACCGACTTGACCCTTTGGCGGGATCAGTACATGCCACCGCCGCCGCCGCCGCCCATCATGCCGGCCAGCTGCGAGGGATCGATGCCCTCTTTGGGAATGTCGGTGATGGTGGCCTCGGTGATCAGGATCATCGATGCCACGGAGGCCGCATTCTGCAGGGCAGTACGGCTCACCTTCACCGGGTCGATAACACCCATCTCGATCATGTCGCCATAGATGCCGCTCTCTGAGTTCAGACCATGGCCCTGGGGCAGGTCCTTGACCTTCTCCACCACTACGGAGCCCTCAAAGCCGGCGTTGTCAGCAATGACCCGCAGCGGTGCGGGCAGAGTGGCGCGGATGATGTTGATGCCGACCTTCTCATCCTCGTCCGTAACTTGGATGTTGTCCAGCTCAGGCAAAGCGTCTACCAGCGCTACGCCGCCGCCGGCGACAATGCCTTCCTCCACGGCCGCCCGGGTGGCCTGCAGGGCATCCTCGATGCGGCTCTTGCGCTCCTTCAGCTCCACCTCAGTGGCAGCGCCGACCTTGATCACGGCTACACCGCCGGCCAGCTTGGAGAGGCGCTCGTTGAGCTTCTCGCGGTCGAAGTCCGACTCGGTCTGCTCGATCTCCAGTTTGATCTGGGCCACGCGCTCATCGATTTCATCTTTGGAACCCACACCGTCGACGATGGTCGTGGTGTCTTTGTTCACCGTGATAGTCTTCGCCCGACCGAGCTGGTCAATCGTAGTTTCGGAGAGTTTCATGCCGAAGTCCTCGGTGATCACAGTACCGCCGGTGACGATGGCAATGTCTTCCAGCATCCTTTTCCGGCGGTCGCCGAAGCCCGGTGCCTTGACGGCCACGCAGGTCAAAGTGCCGCGCAGACGGTTCAGCAGCACGGTGGCCAAGGCCTCGCCCTCGAAGTCCTCGCAGATGATCAGCAGCGGTCGAGAGGCTTGCATGATGGCCTCGAGGATCGGCAAGATGTCTTGAATGGAGCTGATCTTTTGGCCGGTGATCAGGATATAGGGGTCTTTCAGCACGGCCTCCATGCGCGACATGTCGGTAGCCATGTAAGGGGAGATATAGCCCTTGTCGAACTGCATGCCCTCAACGGTCTCGATGTCGATGCCAAAGGTCTGGCTCTCTTCCACCGTGATCACACCGTCGGTACCAACCACGCCCATAGCCTCGGCGATCTTATCGCCGATCAGCTGCTCGCCGGCGGAGATAGCGCCAACATTGGCAATCTGGGTCTGGCTGGCAACCTTCACCGAAGCCTTCTTGATCCCCTCGACCACCGCGTTCACAGCCTTCTCGATGCCGCGGCGGATGGCCAGTGGGTTGGCACCGGCAGTGACGTTGCGCAGGCCTTCGTTGACGATCACCTGAGCCAGCAAAGTGGCAGTGGTGGTGCCGTCGCCGGCCACGTCGTTGGTCTTCACGGCCACTTCCCGCACCAGCTGGGCGCCCATGTTCTCGATCTTATCTTCCAGCTCGATCTCTTTGGCCACAGTAACACCGTCGTTGGTGATCGTCGGCGCACCATAGCTGCGCTCAAAGGCAACATAGCGGCCCTTGGGGCCCAAGGTCACCTTCACGGCATCGGCCAGCTTGCTAACACCAGCGGCCAAAGCGCCACGGGCATCCTCGTTAAAAGAAATATTTTTTGCCATGGATACTCAGTCCTTTCCCTTACGCCTCGATAATGGCATAGATGTCGTCAGCACGCAGGATAACCAGCTCCTCGTCGCCGTACTTGACCTCGGTGCCGCCGTACTTGCTGTATATCACGCTGTCGCCAACTTTGATTTGCAGTTTTACCAAGTTGCCGTTGTTGTCCAGCTTGCCCTCGCCAACGGCGATGACCTTGCCCTGTTGCGGCTTCTCTTGGACTGTGCTGGCCAATACCAGCCCGGATGCGGTGGTCGTCTCTGCCTCGTCCTGCTTAACGATGACACGATCTCCTAAAGGTTTCAGACTCATCTACCAAGACCTCCTTAATCAGTTTTCTCGTAATATCTGCTGTCTTGTCGTTTTAGCACTCTCTGCTGAAGAGTGCTAACTTCATTACTAACAGTTGATCATCTTACACGCGCCAGCGGGGTTTGCAAGTGGTTCGATACCAAATTTCTCAGCTTGTAAACTAAATGTAATCTTATATGGAGGGGCTTAAATTTTAGAAGTGCCGAGGCCGCATCACCCCAGCAGCCCCTGGTCATGGCTTGATAGCAACAGAGATACTGCCAACATGCTCCTTATCGTAGGTTGCGTATGCAAAGCACGTCTGTGTTGCGAATAAGGCGTTCGCATCTGTCCAGCTTCAAATAGTGGCCTTATCACTTATCGGTGTTAAGCTGATACGCACACCGTACGCCTCAAGTACCTTACTGATAGTGCTCAGTGTTGGGTTCCCACCCACCTGCTCTAGCTGGTCGGCAAACAGGGCGGCGGCGGCGCTGTCCTTGACGCGCTCGCGAAACAGCCATATGGTCTTGACATCGGGGACCCTGTCGTCGAGTGTAAGCCCCAAGAAGCGCTAAGACGACAGGCGGTCGTTTATCAGGTACTCTGCAGCGTCGTCGGAGAGGTTGTCCCACTGCTGGAGCATCATGACCTTGATTTACGTAAGAGGTCTATGGTCGGGGTGGCAGGATTTGAACCTGTGACCCTCTGCTCCCAAAGCAGATGCGCTACCAAGCTGCGCTACACCCCGACTGACAGCGAACCATTATACGGCATTCTTGCCCTAAGCCCAATACCTCGCTTCGTAGACAGCGCCGCCTGCGGCCGCCTGCCCACTAGGAAGACACCGATTTAGTGCTGTTTTGCCAGACCGTTAAACAGGATAACCCGTATCTTCCATAGTCAGCGGCGCAAAAGATTGCGGGGCAAGCCCGCAATAACTGGGGTTTGAAGAGCGCAGGGGGGCAGACATTCTGTGCTCCACAACCAGCACTTCCCTAGACGCTGGCCAGACCCTGCTCTAGGTCGGCTAGGATGTCATTGATGTGCTCAATGCCTATCGAGAGGCGAATGGTGGTCGGCGTGATACCGCTGTCCGCCAGCTCAGCCTCGCTCATTTGTGAATGGGTGGTCGATGCCGGGTGAATCACCAACGACTTAACATCGGCGACGTTGGCCAGAAGCGAGAACATCTGCAGGTTCTCCGTCAGCTGCTTGGCCTGCTCGGCCGTGCCGTCCAACTCGAAGGTGAAGATGGAGCCGCCGCCATTGGGGAAGTAACGCTGATAAAGCGCGTGGTCACGGTGATCCGGCAGACTGGGATGATTGACTTGGCGTACCTTGGGATGAGCCTTCAGCCATTGCACCACCTGCAAGGCGTTAGCTACATGCCGCTCCACGCGCAGCGACAACGTCTCCAACCCCTGCAGGAAAAACCAAGAGTGCAGCGGCGAGAGGGCACTGCCGGTATCACGCAGCAAGGTCACCCGGATCTTGATGATATAGGCCAAATTGCCAACGGCCGCCGCAAACACCACGCCGTGGTATCCGGGGTGCGGCTGGGAGAGGCCGGGGAACTTGTCACTGGCCGCCCAGTCGAAGCTGCCGCCGTCAACGATCACGCCGCCCAGCGACGTGCCGTGGCCGCCGATGAACTTGGTGGCAGAATGCACCACGATGTCAGCACCATGCTCCAGTGGTCGCAGCAGGTAGGGTGTGGCAAAGGTGTTGTCAACAATCAGCGGCAAGCCGTGGGCGTGGGCGATCTCGGCGATGGCATCGATATCTACAATGGTCGAGTTAGGGTTGCCCATACTCTCGATGAAGATCAGCTTGGTGTTCGGTCGGATAGCAGCCTCAATCTCAGCCGGCTTGGAGGCATCAACCAGCGAGGTGGCAATGCCGAACTCCGGCAAAGTATGCTCAAAGAGGTTGAAGGTGCCACCATAAATAAACTTATCGGAGATGATATGATCACCGGCTTGGGCAATGTTTTGCACCGCATAGGTGCAGGCCGCCGAGCCGGAGGCCACGGCCAAGGCAGCAATCCCGCCCTCTAGAGCCGCGATGCGCTGCTCGAAGACATCGGTGGTCGGGTTCATCAGGCGAGTATAAATGTTGCCGGGCTCAGTCAGGGCGAAGCGGTCGGCCGCCGACTTGGATGAGGGGAACACATAGGAAGTGGTCTGATAAATCGGTACCGCCCGGGAATCCGTGACGGGGTCTGGCGACTCTTGTCCTATATGTACCTGCTTGGTCTCAAAAGCCCATTTCGATGTGTCAGCTCCAGCGCTCACGATGATCCTCCTTTTTCCATAACAACACTTTCACATGAAAGGCTTTTGCCTATCCATGCACCTCGGCGATAATCCCGCCTGCTTGTACGAAGTCTCCACAATAGCACACCAGAGACTGTCCCGGAGTCAAGGCTTTCTGAGGCTCACCGAACTGCATCTCCCAGCGCCCATCGCCAAATTGCACCAGCTGTCCGGGTTGAGCCGCCGAACAGTAACGATATTTGGCGTTAACCTGCAATACGCCATACGTTGCAGCAGGAACCGGCGCATAGAAATCACGCAACAGCGCTTTGCGATGATAAAGTTCCGCTTCCTCGCCAACAGTGACTCGTCTGCTAACAGCATCTATCGCCGTCACATACAGTGGCTTCCCGACAGCAACTCCCAGCCCTTTGCGCTGACCGATGGTGAAATGCTCGATGCCGCTATGGTGGGATAAGACCTGACCTTGGGAATTGACGATCTCACCGCCATGAGGGCTTGCGCCAAAGCCTTCTACCGCCGTCGCCGCTGCGGCTTTAGCTCTACGGATAAACCCAGCGTAATCGCCGTCCGGCACGAAGCAAATGTCTTGGCTCTCGGCCTTCTGAGCGGTCACCAAGCCGGCACTGGCCGCTTTGGCACGTACCTCGTCTTTGGTCAGCTCGCCCAACGGCAGGTGCAGATGTGCCATTTCGGCCTGTCCCAACTGGTACAAAAAATAGCTTTGGTCCTTTTTTGTATCCAAGGCCTTGCTAAGCCGAAAAACTCCGGCCTCAACATCAAGGCCGACTTGGGCATAGTGGCCGGTGACCAAGCAGTCAAAGCCCAGCTGACGACTGCGGCGCAGCAGATGGTCGAATTTCAACACCCGGTTGCAGACGATGCAGGGGTTCGGGGTCTCACCGTGCAGATAAGCTTGGATAAAAGGCTCGATGACCGCGTCTCGGAACTCCCGTTTTAAATTGAATACGTAGTGGGGAATACTCAATCGCTCACAGACAGCTCGAGCATCCTGAACATCGCTCAAAGCACAGCAACTGCCGTCGGCTGGCTCTAGGTCGGCCTCAGCATCAAAGAGGCGCATGGTTACCCCGGCACACTCAAAGCCGGCCTCCTGCATCAAAAGGGCGGCAACTGAGGAGTCCACACCGCCGCTCATGGCGACCAGCGCTCGTGGCCGACGAGTAGCACTGGCACCCTTTAAGCCTGTTCCCCCGAGGAAATGCCGACCAATCATGCCATGCCATCCCGCAAGTTGAGCCACCCCAAACCAACCAGTGAGTTAGGATAAACTGTCTTTTCTTTGATCGGCGACCTAAAAGATTGCTGGTCAGACCGGAAAATCAGCGACCTAAAAGATTGCGGGTCAGGCCGGAAATGACGAGGCTCATACATTGAGTCAGCGTTTCCCTAGCCCTCATCCAGCTGCCACAGCAGCCTTGATACGCTCTGTGGCTTGCCGAACACCGGCCATCACCCGTTGGATGTCAATGGTCAACCACTGGCCGTCTTGGTACAAAACCTTGCCATCGACCATGGTCAATACCACGTCGGAACCTTGGGCGGCAAACACCAAGTTGTTCAAAAGCGAGCTAGCTGGCTGCATCCAAGGCACCTCGGTATCCAGCACTATCAAATCCGCACATCCGCCTTGGCGGACGCTGCCCGAGTTCGACCGCCCCTGCCCTCGGGCACCGGCCAGCGTTGCCGCCCGCAACACCTGTTCCGGTGTGATCACCGTGGGATCAGCACTGGCGGCCTTGTAGACCGTAGCCATCAGATAGATGTCCTTGAACATATTATGGTTGTTATTGGAGGCCACACCGTCGGTGCCCAGACCAACGGTGACCCCAGCCGCCAACATCTCCGCCAGTGGCGCAAAGCCACTAGCTAACTTGAAGTTACTGGCCGGGTTGGCGGCCACCGTCACACCGTTGCGGGCAAACACCGCCCAGTCCGTAGGTTCGCTCCACACACAATGCGCAGCAGTGCAAGGCATCCGGAAAAACCCCAAGCTCTCGAAATAGGCAGCCGGTGTTAGGCCACCACGGCGCTGCTTACATTCCTCATGCTCACGGTGGGTTTCGGAGATGTGCACATGGGTGCCGACACCTAGGGCAACCGCCTGCTCGCCCACTGCCTGCACCACTTGGGGGTTGGAGATGTACTCGGAATGGATGTTCAAATCGACGCGCAAACGCCCATCAGCCGCTTGGTGGTACTGGCGCACATAGCTCTCGTTGGCAGCAGCTTCCGGCAGGTCATCATAGCGAACATCCTGGTCAAAGACCATCAACGCCGGACAAATATTGGCCTTGATGCCGCTTTCGGCCACCGCTTGGACTCGCTGGTCGGTGAAAAAGTACATATCCGAGAAGCTGACCACGCCAAAACGCAACATTTCAGCGATCGCCAGTTGGGTGCCTAGATAGGCGGCCTCGCCGTCCATCCTGGCCTCGAAGGGGAAGACCATCTGCTCCAGCCAGTCTTGGAGCACCATGCTCTCGGCATAACCACGCAGCAAGGTCATTGGTGCGTGGGCATGGATGTTGTAGAGGCCAGGCATCAACAAACGGCCACTACCATTGTAAACTTGACCGTAAGAGTCGGCATCAGCTGGCGGGATGGTGCCGATGTAGTCGATGCGCCCGTCTTTCACACCCACATAGCCGTGGGCGATTGTGAATTCCTCAGTTAAGTAATCGATATCAGAGAACAGCATTAGTACCCCTTTTCTTCAGTAGCGCGGGACGGTTCCCGGAGGGCGTTCATTTCGGCAGCAGCCGGGCGAATTTGCGCTTGCCCACCTGGAGCAACACGCCCTCTAGGTGCTTTGGGGCCTCACGGTAGCTTTTGGCCGCCAACACTTGGCCATTAAGCTGTACGCCACCACCGTCGATCAGCCGCCTGGCCTCACTGGCGCTAGCGGCAAAACCCAGCTCGACCAACACCGCTGGCAGGTAGGTCAGGCCGTCTTCATCCACCTTCAGCTCCACCGCTATTTCCACTACCTCGCTAGGTGCTTGATGCTGCTTGAACACCCGGTCAAAAGCAGCCTCGGCTGACTCGGCGGCGGCTGACGAGTGGTAGGCGGCAACAATGTTCTTAGCCAACTGGCGCTTCAGAACATTGGGATGAAGGTCGCCGACTTCCCAACTCTGCACCAGCCGCTCGCTCTCCTCGACCGGATAGTCAGCAGCCAAATACAGATATCTCGGCATCAAGGCATCAGGAATGCTCATCAGCTTGCCGAACATCTCGGCAGCCGGTTCGGTGATACCAACATAATTGCCATAACTTTTGGACATCTTCTGAACGCCGTCAGTGCCCTCCAACAGCGGCAGGGTCAGGCAGACCTGCGGCTCCATCCCCAGTTTCTCCATCAGTTCCCGCCCAGCCAAAAGATTGAATAGCTGGTCGGTGCCGCCAATCTCAACATCGGCCTTAACAGCCACAGAGTCGTAGGCCTGCATCACCGGATACAAGAACTCATGCAGCGATATCGGCTGCTGGGCCGCATAGCGCTTGGCGAAGTCATCGCGTTCCAACACTCTGGCCACAGTGAACTGGCCAGTCAGCCTCAGCATATCCGCCATCCGCAGATCGCCCAGCCAGTCATTGTTCCAGTTCAGTTCGGTCTTCTCCCTATCTAGAATGCGAAAGGCCTGATCGACGTAGGTCTGGGCGTTGGCGGCGATCTGCTCTGCGGTCAGTGGCGGCCGGGTGTTATTGCGACCGGAAGGGTCACCGATCAGCGCCGTGCCATTACCGATGATCAACACCACAAGATGGCCAAGGTCTTGAAACTGACGCAGCTTGCGCAACGGCACGGCATGTCCTAGGTGCAGATCGGGAGCTGTGGGATCAACACCGAGCTTGATGCGCAATGGCTGGTCGCGTTGCAGCTTGGCTCGCATCGCCGCCTCCGGCACAATGGTGACACCACCGCTTTTGATGATATGTAGCTGTTCTTCTATCGGACGCACGTCGGAGCCTCCTCCAAAGATCAAGATAGCGGAACTGCCATTATAATATAGGAAACCAAACATAAGGAGTCTACGATGAAAGTATTGGTGGTCGGCGGTGCCGGCTATATTGGTTCACATACCTGCTACGAGCTGATACGCGCTGGCCACGAGGTGGTCATTATCGACAACCTCTCTACCGGCAGACAGCAAAACATCCACCCCCAAGCCCGCTTCTACTGGGGCGACATTCGGGAGAAAAGCGACCTGACCCGGGCCATTGACACCGAGAACGCCCTAGGAGCGCCAATCGACGTGGCCATGCACTTTGCCGCCAAGCTGATAGTTTCAGAGAGTGTCTCCCAGCCCTTGAGCTACTACCAAAACAACGTCGAAGGCCTACGTACCATGCTGGAAGCGATGGTCGACCGAGGGCTTTCGCGCATTGTCTTCTCATCCACAGCAGCAGTCTATGGGCAGCCAGACGAGGGCATCTGTCGCGAGGACGACCCCAAAAGCCCCATCAACCCCTATGGCGAAACCAAGCTGGCCTGCGAAAAGATGATCGAATGGGTAACCGCTGCCCATCAGATGCAATACTGCATCCTGCGTTACTTCAACGTGGCCGGTGCCGATGCCTCTTTGGCCATCGGCCTAGATAAAGACCAACTGACTTGGTTGGTGCCCCTGATCATGCAGACTGCTTTAGGCTTGAGGGAGAAGTTCTCGATCTTCGGCAACGACTACGACACCCCGGACGGCACCTGCATCCGCGACTACATCCATGTCACCGACTTGGCGCGTGCCCATGTGCTAGGCGCCGAATATCTGATGGATGGTTCGAACTCGTTGGTCGCCAACCTCGGCAGCGGCCTCGGCTATTCGGTGAAGGAAGTGCTGGACGCAGCACTCAAGCTCTTTGAGCTGCCCTTCGAATATGCCGCCCGCCGCCCCGGCGATCCCGACCGTTTAGTGGCCGACACCACCCGTGCCCGCGCCACGCTCGGTTGGCAACCCGAACTCGACATCACCAGCATGTTGCAAAGCGACTACCAGTTCCGCAAAAAGCTGCTGGCGATCCAAGGAGATGCCGAGTGATGCCACTATGCTGTGTTAAGGGGACACCGATTAATGCTGCTACGCCGGATTGCAAGCTGGCCTAACATGATTTGTGCCATGCCGCGCCCAGCGGCAGCGCAAACAGGACACGAAAAGTCAGTGCCATTTTCACGCTTAATCGACATCTCCTTAACGCTGCATTAGCCCGGTATTTAGTCACTGGGAGGGCTAATCACGTCACTGCCGCCCGAGCTAACAGCGTCTGAGCCACCGCCTGAACTGCCGGCGCCGGAGCCGGAGCTGCCAGAACTGCCGCCGCCGCCGCCAGAGCCGCCGCCGCCGGAGCCGCCCGATCCACCGCCGCCCGAATTACCGCTGGAGCCGCCGGAGCCGGAGCTGCCAGAACTGCCGCCGGAGCCGGAGCTGCCCGAGCCGCTACTACCCGAATTACCGCCGGAGCCACCATTGCCAGTTTGCCCGCTCGGATTATTCCCATCCTGCGCGGCTTTGCCCGGGTAGTCGTTGGCATCATTGGGGTCAGTGCCGCTGTTGCGCTCACTGGAGTTGGAGTAGCCGTCACCGTCATTGTCTGCGGCAGCTTCTGCAGCGGCGGCCGCAGCGGCGGCTTTCTCCTCTGGAGTCATGAAACTCAGGCTTCGGTCATAGGTTGGTGACGGCTCATCAGTGAAGTACTCCACTGGCTGATCTTCGAGGGCTTTGAGCATAAAGTCATGCCACACTGGCGCAGAGTTCACACCGCCTTCGTTTCGACCGAGCGGTGTCAGCTTGTTGCGGTCGCCAACCCAAACAGCCGCGCAAATCTGAGGGGTGTAACCGATGAACCAAGCATCTGCCCAGTCGTTGGATGTCCCGGTTTTGCCAGCGATGTCCCGACCGTAGATATTGGCTGCCGTACCAGTACCATAATCCACCACACCCTCCAACACCTGAGTGGCAGCATAAGCCACCTCGGGCGTCAGCACACGGGTGTTATCCGGATTATGTTGGTAAACCACGTTGCCGCTGCTATCAGTGATCTTCATGATCGCTGTCGGCCTGTTGTGTACGCCATTGTTAGCCAAGGTGCTGTAGGCCGAGGCCATGCTCAAAGTATCCACGCCCGAAGCCCCCAACACAATGGCCGGTACTGCCTCAAGCTTTTTATCTTTAGAGATGCCCATCCTGTAAGCAGTGTCCACGATGGCTTCCGCGCCAACAGCTCGGCCAACACGGGCATACGCGGTATTGGAAGAAAGCGCGGTCGCCCTGGCCAAGGTCATCGTGCCCATGCCTCGACCGCTATAATTGGAAACCCGCCAACTCTCGCCATTGTCCAAGGGGATGTTCAAAGGCGATGACGTGGAAACAAGGGTCTGCGGAGAATAGCCTTTCTCGATAGCTGTCACCAAGGCAAAGGGTTTGAAACTGGACCCAGCATTACGATTCATTTGCCAGCAGGTGTTAATTTGATTGTTGTAGTAGTCCTTGCCGCCACGCATACACTTAATATAGCCGGTTTTCGGATCTACGCAAACAAAGGAGACTTCGAAGTTCGATGGAATCAACGCCTCGCGCTTGCTGCATGCCTCGTCGGCCCATTTCTCGTAATTCAGGTCGATAGACGTATAGACGTTCAAGCCGCCTTTGAACACCATCATCTGGGAAAAATCGTTCAACAGCTGATGGCGCACATAAGACGTGGCATAGGGTGCCAAATAGATGCCATCGACACTGCGTTTAGAGACTTTCATGTTCAGCGGTTCGGCCTTGGCATCGCTCATCTCCGCCTCGGAAATATAGTTGTTGACATACATCCGCTCTAAGACCACGTTACGGCGCTTTATGGCGTTCTCCGGATAAGTAACGGGGTTGTTATACTCCGGACTCTGGGGTATTCCACAGAGCAAGGCGGCTTCAGCAAGGGTCAGGCCTGACGCGTCCTTGTCAAAGTAATGCTTGGCCGCAGACTGAATGCCCCAGCTGCCGTCACCGTAATTCACGGTATTCAGATACATATTCAAAACATCTTGTTTGGAGTATCGCCTCTCCACCTCTTGAGCCAGCGCCGCTTCGCGCAGCTTGCGCTTCAAACTGAACTCAGTGGCCTCGTCCTGAAGCACTGTCTGTCGCACCAGCTGTTGGGTGATAGTTGAGGCCCCCTCCGTTCTGCTGCTGGTCAAATCAACAACAACCGCCCTGATAATGCCATAGTAGTCCACCCCGCTGTGCTGCCAAAAACGTTCGTCCTCCACTGCGACAGTGGCGTTGACCACGTCCGGAGAAACTTTGTCCAGCGTGACCGGCTCACGGTCATACTCATAGAACTCGGCCAGCACGGTGGTGCCATCGGCTGCGTAAATCCGGGTTTTCTGGACATCGTTGTAAGCATCGATGCCGTTGATGGCTGGCAAGTCGGTCAGCCAAGACTGCATCAGGGCATAAACCCCGGCGCTGCCTGCCGCAAACATACCAACCAGTATTCCGAAGGTCAAAAACAGCGCAAAGGGTATGATATGCTTCTTGGGCTGTACTTTCGCCCTTTTTCTACGTGAAGACATTCTAACCTCCAAGGATCATGGAACTCTATTATGACGCAACATGCATTTCCATACAGGCACGACCGCCCTCTGGTCAACCAAATGTTGTCAGATGAGCAGCAGATAGGCAAACGTAGATGGAGATAAGACCCATAGAACCAACAAAACTGCCTGAGCTGCTAGCTCCGGCCGGTGATCGATCTGCCCTTTTAGCTGCGTTGGCCGGGGGTGCTGACGCGGTTTATCTAGGCGTGGGCAACTTCAATGCCCGCCGTAATGCCAGCAACTTCAGCTTGGAAGACCTACCCGCGCTAGCTGACCTTGTGCACGTGTCCGGAGCACGCCTCTACCTCGCCCTGAATACCGTGATCCTCCCGGAAGAGCTTGATGCCGCCCGGCGCTTGGCCCAGTCAGCTTGGCTGGCCGGCTGCGATGCGGCTATCGTCCAAGACCTCGGCCTGATCTATCGACTCTCCCAAGACCTACCGGACTTTGACTTGCATGCCTCAACCCAAATCAACCTGCATAGCAGCGAGGACGTGCGCCTCGCCGCCGAGTTGGGCATCAAGCGAGCTACTCTAGCCAGGGAACTGAGCCTTGATGAGATTCGCCAAATCGGCCAGTGCCATGTTGATCTGGAAGTCTTTGCCCACGGCGCCCTCTGCATCTGCTATTCCGGCCAATGCCTACTGTCTTCGATGATCGGTGGCCGCAGCGCCAACCGCGGGCTTTGCGCCCAAGCCTGCCGCCTCCCCTACCAGCTCGTCGATTCAACCGCTGGCCGCCATATCGAATGCCCCGGCAGCCACCTGCTCTCACCGCGCGACTTGGCCACCATCGAGATTCTGCCTGAACTTGTGGCCTGCGGTATCTGCTCCCTGAAAATCGAGGGGCGAATGAAGTCGGCAGCCTATGTAGCCACAACAGTCCGAGCCTATCGCCAAGCCTTGGACAATTTGCCGGCGGACACGGCAGATGTGCTCGCTGGCCAGCCAGTGGCAGCAATACCAACCGCCGTGCCAAGGCAAGGCCACCTTGAGGATTTAGCCGAGGTCTTCTCCCGAGGTTTCAGTGCTGCATACCTAGTGGGCGAGCGGGGCAACGCGATGATGAGCTATCAGCGCCCAAACAACCGGGGCGTACAGGTGGGCAGAGTTCGTGCGGTCGGCAACGGTCAAGTAAGCCTGATGCTGGAGAAGCCCTTGCACAAAGGCGATGTCTTGATGATTCACACCAATCGTGGCCAAGCGAAGGTCGAAGTTGAGCAGGCCACCCAACCCGGGCTGGTCAGTCTGAGCATCCCAGCGGCCACAGGCCCCGGCGACCGTATCTTCCGGGTCGAAAACGCGGCCATCAAGGCCGGCACAGGTGGCGAAGAGGCTGCTTATTTCTCTGGCAACCAAGGCTTTGTGCCAGTTTCTGCAACCATCAGCCTTCGGCTTGGCCAACCTGCGGAGATTTGTTTCAGCACTGTTAGCAAAGACGGTGAGCCGGTTATCGCCAGCGCCCGGGGAAGCGTTCTAGAGGCCGCCCGCAGCAAGCCACTGGACGAGCGAGCCGTGCGGGAACACGTTGGCCGGGTCGGCGGCACACCATTTTCCATCAGCAGCTGGCACATCAATTTGAGCGAGAACGTCGGCATGGGCTTCTCGGAGCTGCACCGTCTGCGAGCTGCCGCCTTGGATGAGCTGTTCGCGCTGCTCTGCGCACCTTGGCAGGGACGAACGGGGGCAGCTGAGCGACCTTCGACGGCGGAACTTTCATGTTCGGAACAAAAACCAGCAGAGGCAACAAAAAGCAAGGTATCGACGGCTATGCCTGACGGCCAAAAGCAGCCGACCGTGTTTGTGAACGCCGCACACCAGCAATCAACGACCTCGCCGAACCCCGCTCAAACCATCCAGCCACAAGTAGCTGCCTTGGTACGGGATGCGGCAGCTGGCAGACTGGCGCTTCAGGCTGGCGCAGCGGTGGCCTATGTCCAAACATTGGACTTTGGGGTCGATTTCAATGCCAAAGGCAAAAAGCGCGTTGTTAACACGGCAGACGGCAGTCGGGCGAGTGCTGCTAACGCTGATGGCGAGCGCTGCCCCCAGATATCTGCCTATCTTCCGGCAATCACCCATGACAAAGAGACCCATTGGCTGAAGCGCATCATCCGCCACGCATCTGGCGCCGTGGTAGCCAACAACCTTGCTGGCATTGCCCTTGCCCGCCAGATCGGCGTTGACTTCGCGGCCGGGCCGCGTTTAAACCTCACCAACCAGCAAAGCCTCACCGCTTTGGCAAGCCTAGGAGCCAAGTTTGCCTGGTTGTCTCCTGAACTCTCACTGAACCAAATCCGCAACCTAGCCGCTGTCTCACCGCTACCGCTAGCCCTAACGGTGTTCGGCAGACAAGAACTGATGGTTTCCGAACACTGTTTTTTAATGGCGGCCAAGGCCTGCGACCAGCACTGCTCGAACTGCCAACGACGGCAAGCTAGCCACCAGCTGCTGGACCGCAAAGGTTACAATTTCCCGGTTTTTGCCGACCAGTTTGGCCGTGGCCACCTATTCAACGCCGTGCCACTGGACTTAGTGCCCTCCCTCCCCGATTTGGCCGGGCTGGGCATCGCCACTTTCGTGGTTGACACCACCCTGCTTCGCGACAGGGAGCTGCAAGAGGAAGTAGCACGCGCCGCACAAGCCCTGCAATTGGTGTTGCATGATGTCAAAGTTGGCAAAAGCACCAAGGTCTTGTCCAAGCGCGAGGGCTTTACTACCGGGCATATCTACCGTGGCGTGCAATAACTGGGCTGGGCAGTTTGCAGAATGGCACAACAACGTCAAATCGGTGCTTCCTTGAATTCAGAATAGGCTACAATATCTAGGTAGGCATCGCGGAAGTCTAGGATGGGGAAAACGCTGATGAGAAAAGCACTGATGATACAAGGAACAATGTCTAACGTCGGCAAGAGCCTGTTGACTGCCGGGCTTTGCCGGGTGTTCCACCAAGACGGAATAGGCGTTGCCCCGTTTAAATCGCAGAACATGGCATTGAACTCCTTTATCACCGATGAAGGCTTGGAAATGGGTCGCGCCCAAGTGGTACAGGCCGAAGCTTGCGGGGTAAATCCCAGTGTGCTGATGAACCCAGTGCTGTTAAAACCGGTGACCAATGAAGGCTCACAGGTGATAGTCAACGGCGAAGTACATGGCAACATGAGCGCAACTGAATATTATGACTATAGAAGCAAGTTGGGGCCAGTGGTCGTTAAAGCCTTCAACACTTTGGCCGACCGCTACGACCTAGTGGTGCTAGAAGGTGCCGGCAGCCCAGCAGAAATCAACTTAAAAGACAACGACATCGTTAACATGTGGATGGCAAAAAAAGCCAATGCCTCGGTGCTGCTAGTCGGCGACATCGACCGTGGCGGGGTGTTCGCACAGCTCTACGGCACCCTGATGCTACTGGATGACGACGAACGGCAGTTGGTCAAAGGCCTAGTAATCAACAAGTTTCGGGGCGATGTCGAACTTTTGCGTCCCGGCCTGAAGATGCTGGAAGAAAAAACCAGCAAACCAGTAATCGGCACCATCCCCTATCTGACAATCGACATCGAGGACGAGGACAGCCTCGCGGAGCGCCTGTCTGCAAGGTCGACGACCTCCGGCATCGATATTGTCGTAGTCCTCTTGCCCAAGATATCCAATTTCACCGACCTAATGGCCTTGGAGGCCACCGAAGGCGTCAATGTCCGCTATGTGAACATTGCTGATGATATCGGCCATCCTGACATGGTGATCTTGCCCGGCTCTAAGAACACCATAGCCGACTTGAAGTGGCTACGCCAAACACAGATGGATGTGGCCGTCATGCGCTTGGCAAAAGCAGGTGCAATCGTCTTTGGTCTCTGTGGCGGCTACCAGATGCTCGGTCGGCACCTGAATGACAGCGCCGGAGTCGAGGGCGGCGGCGCTGCCGAAGGGCTTGGCTTGCTGCCGGTCTCCACCGAGTTCACCCAAGCCAAAACCCGATTGCGCACAGAGGGCCAGATAATTGGTGCCCAAGGTGCGCTCAGCCCCTTGAACGGCAGCCATATTACCGGCTATGAAATACATATGGGAACTTCTGAATTCGCCGAAACAAGCACGGGAAAACCAGTGCTGCCGCTGCTCAAAAAAGACAACGGCAATACTGACGGCTGTGCATTCGGCAATGTCGCCGGAACCTACCTGCACGGTTTCTTCGATTCAGCGGAATGCCGCTCGGCGCTGATGGGCATACTCTGTGCGCGTAAAGGCATCAGTACCCCCACAGCGACCTTCGATTTTGCCAGCTACAAAGAAAAGCAGCTGAACAAGCTGGCTGATGCCGTACGGGAGAGCCTGGACATGAACTTCATTTACTCGCTTTTAGAACAAAGCTAAACAGATGCCGTTGATTTCAAACTACAGTCATCGCCGGCTTGACCGGCAATCTTTCCCCTGATCAACAGGGTTAGAAATTGCGGCCCGGGAGCCATGTGGGACGAAATTGTGAGCCGATCGGCATCTCTTTAAAAAGCCGGCCGGGCATTCTCTAAAAGGGTTCGAAATTCCTCGATCGAACGCGGCTTTCTTTCGCTTTCCAGATTCCCGAAACGCTGTTGCAGAGACTCGAATGCCTCGTAGAGCAGTGGTTTTTTCAGCCCGGCACGCTTCAGCATCTCATCGGATGCGAACACCTCGTCAGCAGCGGCATTGGCGATGATCTCCCCTTGAGCAAAGACGATGACCCGTTGGGCAATGCGGTAGGCGAAATCTACATCGTGAGTGGAAATGACGATAGTGATCCCTTCCCGATTCAACTCGCTCAGAACACCTTCCAGAGCATCTGAGTTTTGTGGGTCAAGCGAGGCCGTCGGCTCATCGAGCAGGATCATCGCCGGTTGCATGGCCAAGATGTCAGCGATACTCACCCGTTTCTTCTCGCCGCCACTCAAGTACTGGGGGGCATAGTCCCTGTAGCGTTCGATGCTCATCTGCGCGAGTGCTTTATCCACTCGTCGCCCCACCTCATCGGCAGGCAGACGCAGGTTCATCGGCCCAAAGCTGACCTCGCTCTCAACATTGCCGGCAATGATCTGGCTGTCCGGGTCTTGGAACACCAAGCCGACCCCTTGACGCAGCATCAAGTTATGCTTACGGGATTTGGAAATCTCTTGGCCTTGGTAGAATATCCTGCCCTCATGGGGGCGCAGCACACCGTTACAGCAGAGGAAAAAGGTGCTTTTGCCCGCGCCATTGCTGCCAAGAATAGCCACCAGCTCGCCTTTCATAAAGCTGACTGAGACATCCTTCAAGGCTGTATAGACATCATCATAACGATAGCTGATATGCTCTACCCGCAATAACTCGCTCATCTTCCCTCACAACGGCAGAAAACAAAGGACTAGGGCAGCTGCCAAAAGGGCAGCGGCGACCATAGCGTGTGTTAGGCTAATCCTGTTCGGGCGCTCCAAGAAGCGTATTCCCGTGTCGCAACAGCGACTTTCCATGGCATCGTAGTTCTTCGAGGCGAACTGGTAGCTGCGAGCCAGCAAATTGGAATAGATCATGCCGGTTGCCCGTAGGCTGGTGCGGTAGCTCCGAAAGCCGAGACGGCTTTGAGCAGCAACCCGCATCTCACGATGCAGGGTGAGCAGGATGAAGATGTAGCGATAGATCAAATACATCAGATCGATAACCACCGACGGGCAGCGCATTCGCCTGAGGACACTGATTATATCGGGCATCGGCGTACTCAGGCTGATCAGGCAAAGACAGCTCACCGCGCCCAGCGCATGGGCGACCACCAGCGCCGTTCGGGCCTGAGTCTCGGCACTCACCGAAAGCCAAAAGCCAAACACCGGCACCGGGATATTAAGAACACCCATCGAGCTGGGCGATATCTCAAAGAGCAGCGCTAAGCCGCCGATCATTAAGAAGGAGACAGGCAGAGCCAAAACACGAATATAGCGAGACAGCGGTAGACCGCCAACAAAGACCGCCATAACCAGCATCGCCACTAACAAGAACAGGCCAGTATAGACATTCGCCGAAGCGATGCACACTATCATCAAGATAAATAGAATCCAAAATTTAAGCATCGGGTTCACTGTTCGCAAGCGCGACATCTGTGCTAAAACATCAACTGAGAGCGACTGGGAGTGCCCATACCGACTAACAAAGGCGATGAGCACCCCCAACAACACACAAAGCGGTACCAGAAGGGAGTCTGGTAGTTGTCCGGAGAATAAGCACCAGCTGAAGACCATAGTCAGGATCGCGGTTATCATGAGCTTGCCAAATATCGCGGAGCGCCAGTTAACGCACGGAAGCCGTCATTGTGGGCTTGACCCGCGATATTTGGCACTGCCGATTATGGGAAAGGCGAACCTTGCGTATCTTGTGCATTGATTGGCTTCCTTAGTTTTTTTGTCGCAGAGGCTTTTGTTGCGGCGGTTTGCTGCCTTTTGCCGCTAACGGCTCCTCCGTAAGTGCGTCGTTTTCGCCTTCGTCTGGCAGGTCGCCACCGTACTTCTTCCTAGCAGCTAGATAGCCGAAACTGAAAGCAATGATGCCAACGCCGATGCCGGTTTGGATGCAAAAGAACAGGCTCTCCATCTCGCCGGGCAGCTCGCCGCCGATCAAGGTTTCCATAACCGGCGTGAACCAAGGCTCATATTCCTCACCAGTCACTTCGCTGACCATTTTACTGCCACCGTCGTCACTGCCTAAAAACTCAGCTCCAGGCAGTATCAACAGAGGCATGAAGATGATCGCTACAACCAAGACGATCAGCAATATCACCGTGAGCTTGTTTGATTTTTTCTTTTCCATGCTAAGCCACCCCCGCCTTTTTCTCACCAAATGAGATCTCTTTCAGTTCCTTGGAAGCAAAGCTCTGCATGCCGATGATGATCAGCACGGTAAGCAAGCCTTCGACAACGGCCAGCGGCACCTGCGTGGGGGCAAATACGCCAAGAAACTTCACGGCGCTGGCAACAACGCCGCCAACATCACTGGGATAGGCCAAAGCCAGCTGGACGCTAGTGACGCAATAAGTGAAAAGGTCTCCCAGCATGACGGCTATAAATATGGCCACCGACCGGTTGATTCTCAAGGCTAGGGCACCCTTATACAACAGCCAAGCGATAATCGGGCCGGCGATGGCCATGCTGAAACAGTTGGCCCCCAAGGTGGTCAGGCCGCCATGGGCAAGCAGGGTGGCCTGGAATATCAAGACGATGATGCCCAAAACGCTGACCGGAGTCGGGCCAAAAAGGATCGCCCCCAAACCAGTGCCGGTCATATGGCTGCAGCTACCGGTCACCGAGGGTATTTTCAAAGATGAGATGACAAAGATGAAGGCTCCGGCCATGGCCAGCAGTATTAGGGTGTGACGGCTGGTATTGGCGATCAGACGCTTGATGCGAATCACCCCCAAGACCAAGAACGGCACACAGATAGCTCCCCAGGCAATACAGTATTCAGGGGGCAGAAACCCTTCCATGATATGCATAGCCTGGGCTGTCGCCGGCATGGCAAAGCACACCGTAAAAGCCAAGGAGATGGCCAGTACCACCTTCTCGGAACGGCTGAAAGTCAGGCTCTGCTCAAAGGCACTGAGCCTACTTGCCAGCCTTTTTACTCTATTTCTCATTACGACCACCTGATTCCCTTTAGAGTTTGACTTGGAATCGAAATTGAACTTGCTTGGCACTTGCTTCCATTTGAATTGCTCCCCTCACAGACACGGACAAAATAAAGAAACCTCTTAGCGTCGAGTTAAGAGGTCTTCCAAGGTTTGGCATCCACACCCATACCTCCTCTATCTCTCGTAGATTCGTATAGCACTTTAAAAAACGAAAGCAGACAGGTCTTCTGACTCAGTTTCAACGTTCGCCTAGCCTTCCCAGCAAAGCCAGTGACATCAAAGACGAACTCCACATTACAGCGGCGGGACCGCGTGGGACTCTCACCCAACTTCCCTTTTCACCAAGACAACGCAAAACGCCGCCCGGTACCTGCTTTCACCACTATTCGGTTTTCTGAAAAGCCTTACAGCAGCGCTAGCAACTAGCAACCATGGACAAGGCTATCACTCTCCATTAAGCATTGTCAATGCAAAAATATTGTTGGGAAGGCAACTGATTTAGGATTTTTTTATCTTTACATTTGAACAGGAGTCACTACAAATAGGGCGTAGGGGTATATCCTATTATATGGTGCCAGTGCAGAGAATAAGGCTCTCTGCCCCATCAGAAAAGAGGTTTTAACAATGAAGGAATGCCAAGATATCAAAGCAATTACCAGGCGGCTGAAATGTATCGAGGGCCAAGTGCGCGGCCTGATCAGGATGGTCGAGGAGGACAAGGGCTGCGAAGAAACCTTGATCCAGATCAGCTCGGTCAAGGCCGCGCTGCATAGTGCCGGTCAAATGATATTGGAGAACCACCTTCAGCACTGCGTGATCGACGGCATCCGCGATGGCAACGAGGCTGAAACGATCAAGAAGCTGAACTCAGCAATCAAGCACTTCTCCCGCATCACCTAATCGCCTGATGAAGAAGGCATCCGCGTTCTTATCAGCCCTGCCCTGTACCATTGTCGGCAGCTTGTTCTTGGTTGCCAGCCTGGTTTTGATGATTGCCGGCGTTCGACTGCCCATTGACCCAGCTTGGGTGTGTGTACTGATCTGTGGCTACCCGTTAGTGTACTTGGCCATCTGGCGAATTATCTTCAACAAGGGCATCAGCAAAATATCCTCGGCGCTGATGATCACCATAGCCATGCTGGCCGCGATCTTCATCGGCGAGCTGTTTGCGGCCGGCGAGGTGGCTTTGATCATGGCTGTTGGTGCCATTTTGGAGGATAAAACAGTCGAGCGAGCGCAGCGCGGCATGAAGGCTTTGATCAACCTAGCACCCCGCCAAGGCCGCCGTTTAAACAACGGCACAGAGCAGGTGATCCAAGCCGAACAGATCGTCCAAGGCGATGTGCTGCGCGTCCGACCGGGTGAGGTAATCCCCGCCGACGGCGAGATCTTGGACGGCGATACATCCATCGACCAGTCGGTGGTCACCGGCGAATCCCTGCCAGTGAACAAGACGGTCGGCGACCAAGTGTTTTGTGGTACGCTGAACCGCTTCGGCTCTGTTGACATCCGCGCCACCATGGTTGACGAGGACTCCTCCCTACAAAAATTGATTCGCATGGTACAGGAGGCCGAGAACAATCAGGCACCGCTGCAGCGTATCGCCGATAGATGGGCAGCCTGGCTGGTTCCTTTGGTGACCCTGTTGGCTTTGGCCGTTTTTCTGATCAGCCAAGACATCATCCGAGCGGTAACTATTATGGTGGTATTTTGCCCTTGCGCCTTAGTGCTGGCCACGCCAACTTCGGTCATGGCAGCCATTGGTCAGGCCACCAAGCACGGGGTGATCATCAAGTCTGGTGACGCACTGGAGCGGATGGGCAAGGTGGACACCATTGCCTTTGACAAGACCGGCACGCTGACGGAGGGCAGCCCGGCGGTCAGCGACATCATTGGCTTGGCTCCGGGGACAAGCAATGAAACCCTGTTGTCGCTGGCGGCCTCGGCAGAATCGCGCTCTGAGCATCCACTGGGCAAGGCAGTTACGGCTCAGGCAGCCCAGCTCGGCCTGAAGGTTCAAGATGCCCAAGGCTTTCAGGCGCTGCCCGGCAAAGGAGTGCGGGCTCAGGTCGGCGACCAAGAGCTGTTCTGCGGCAACGTATCATGGCTCATGGCGCTGGGCGTTGCCTTTGACGGCTCTGCCATAGATCTGCCATAGAGGCCCTAGAGCAGTTGCAACAGCAAGGCAAGGCGTTGATTGCTGTGGCTGCTGTGTCCGCTGGCATCAGCAGCGTGGCTGGAGTGGCCGAAGTGGGAGACGTAGCCATGGCGACTGCCACAGATGACCGACATCTCCCAAGCTTGTTGGGCGTTGTCGCCCTTTCCAACAGGCTGCGCTCCGATGCCCAGCAGATGGTCGGAGAGCTGAAGGCCAACAATACCAACACAGTTTTATTGAGCGGCGACTACCGGCAAAGTGCCGAGCATTTGGCCAGCGCAGTTGGCATCATCGCAGTCCACGCCGAACTGCTGCCAGCCCAGAAAGTGGAGAAGATCCGCGAAAATCAGATTCAGTGCTCTTGCCCTGTAAAATAAAAAGCAGGTCAGAGGCTTGGTATAGACCGTCTGACCTGAGATGACTTTGGTACCCCCAGCGGGGTTCGAACCCGCGGCTTCCACCTTGAAAGGGTGGCGTCCTAACCGCTAGACTATGGGGGCTTACGAGCTTTGCCATGATACCACAATTTCAGATGTGATAGGCACGACAGGGTCATAAAACCAAGTTGCTGCGGTGCTTTAAACAATGTCTGCCTTGGAAAGGTAAGGGCAAATACGCCGTAGTACATCATTTAAATCTTCGTTGCCTTCAGGCACTCGTCTGCCTCCGGCCTCGCCAGTTCTTTACGTGCCATGCGTGGTATCCCAAATCCCAAGGACAGCCTCCCGACTTATACTACACGTCAGGATGCCCTTGTTTTTGTCTGTCGGCGGCAGCCGTGTCGGCACCGCCCACATTGTTCCCGACATAGCGTAGCCGATCCAACCCTTGTTTTTGTCTGCTGCCAACCATAAAGTCATTGGCGGTCATGGCGTGTGATCTATGCTGGTGGTTTCGCGGGCATTTTAAGTGATGTGCGTCACGTCATTGAGAACTCCGAATGAAGGTGGTATGATTCGTTGAAGCTTGGGAAGACTGTTCGCAAAGGAAAAACGAGGGATTGGAGCTGTATCGTACATTTTGCCTGTATCATACCGGTTGCGGGGCTTTCCTTTCGCATGGGGTGTCTCAAGCCCCTGATAGAGATGGAGGGCGTACCATTGATCGCGCACACTCTAAGTGTTGCCCTGGCCGCTGGGGCATCTCCTGTCGTGTTGGTTTTGGGACGGGAAGCTCGGTCTATACGAGCTGCGGTACAGCGGGTTTTCCCAGACAGCAACATTGGTTCCGCTGCCGTCGGCGGCGGTACTGCCACGCCCCGGCCCCACCTCAACACCACCGCCAACAGCGCTGCTGACAGATCTTCCAACATCGCTGCCAAGCACCCTAACCTTTACTTCACGGAAAACCCGGAATTTGCGCAGACTGACATGCTTTGCTCGATACGCATCGGGCTGCTAGCGCTGTTGGAGTTGGAGCAGAGCCACACCCAACCGCTGGATGGGTTCTTTTTAATTCCGGGAGACATGCCTGCTGTCCGGGCTTGCACTTACCGTAGCCTTTGGTCGGCAGCCGAGCAAAGCGCAGCACTGGTCGTCCAGCCTGAGTTCGAAGGGCGCACGGGGCATCCCTTGCTGGTCAAACGGCAATGCTTTACCGAAATTCTGGCCACTGCTGTTGTGCCAGCGCCCAGCGCAGGCGGGGGCGAACATGAGTTGCCCTCGTCACAAAACGAAGGGCATGCCGCCTTGCTCACCGCTCCCCCACCTGCAGGCCTGCGTGCTATTCTGCAAAGGTATGACAGCCTGAGAGTTCCCACAGACGACCCCGGCATCCTGTTGGATGCCGATGTGCCCACCGATATCCAGACCATAGCCGAGCATATCAAGGGAAACCCACTCCAATGCACCGGCAACCAACAGCCTGAACAGGCCAATGCACCACGCAACTCACCACAAGAAAGAAGCTGACACATGGAAATCCAGATCTTGTACTGTCAACTGATCCAGTCTTTAGAGCAAGGTGCCCGAGCTGCCGTCGTCAGCCAGTACTACCCTGACCATCACCAGAAGGTGGAAAAACATTTGGTGACATCGGCAGATACCGCTGCTTGGAGCGAGCTTCAAAGCCAGCTGGCCGCTGCAGCCAGCCAAACCCAAGGCTCAGTAACCTATCTCATGAATGCCGATGGCTCTCAAACAGTTATTGAACGCTACTCAGCCCGTCCGCGAATGGTGATCCTCGGCGGCGGCCATATCGCCTTGGCGTTGGTCAGAATGGCACGGCTGCTGGACTTTGAGATACTGGTCTATGACGACCGGCCTTCTTTTGCTAATTCGGCACGCTTTCCGGAGGCTGACGAGGTGATCTGTGACAGTTTTCAGAAACTGTTCGAACGTGTCAGCCTGAGAGCAAACGACTATGTAGTGGTGGTGACCCGGGGTCACAAACACGACCAAGACAGCCTAGCCGGCGTGTTGCGGGGAGTCGAGCCGGCCTACACCGGCATGATCGGGTCACGGCGACGGGTGGCCATTGTTTTGGACCAGTTGCGAGCTGATGGCTTCGATGCTGCACGTATCGGGCGCATCCACAGCCCTATCGGCCTCCGCATCGGCGCTGTCACCCCAGCTGAGATCGCTGTCTCGATCATCGCCGAGGTTATCTCTGTCCGACGCAGCGTCACGGACGGCGGCAACCTAGCCTCCTCCGACCTAGAGGCTGTGCAGGCATTGGCCGCCAGCCCCCATTCCTTTGGCGCGATTATCACCGTTGTCCAGACCAACGGCTCGGTGCCCATCGAATGCGGAGCCAAGCTAGCCTGTGGCTTGACCGGCGAGATGGCCGGCACAATCGGCGGTGGCTGTTCCGAGGCCGGGGCGATCAGCGAAGCGCGCGATGTTCTGCGCAAGGGCGGCTGGAAGACCTACACGGTGGACATGACGGACAGCGCCGAAGAAGACGGCATGGTCTGTGGTGGCGAGATGCTGGTGATGATCGAGAAAGTGTCGTAAGGCTGGCAGGACGTGTGCCAGGCCGCAAGACAGGATACCTCGTCTTTTCCCTGATCAGCAGCTCAAAAAATTGCAGGCTAAACCCGTGTGGGAAAAACCGTGTGCGACTGGGTTTAAGTGTTAGTCGGCACTGTTCTTGTCAACGGAGAACTGGCGGGTCAGCACACCGGCCTCATCCAGCATTTCCTGAGTGAGCTTGTCCGGGTATGCGGCATCAAAGACGATCTCTGTGACCCCGGCATTTATCAGGCTCTTGGCGCACATGATACATGGTTGGGTGGTTACATAGCAAGTGGCACCGTCCACCGAGATGCCGTTTTTGGCGGCTTGCAGTATAGCGTTCTCCTCGCCGTGTACCCCTCGACAAAGCTCGTGCTTCTCTCCCGACGGAATACCCAACTCGGCACGTAGGCAGCCTCTGGTCAGGCAGTGCTCGATGCCTTTGGGTACGCCGTTGTAACCGGTCGCCAAGATGCGCTTGTCACGCACCAGCACAGCGCCAACAGCCCGCCGCAAACAGGTTGTACGGGTGCTCACCAGGTGGGCAATTTGCATAAAATACTGATCCCAAGAAGGACGCTCGTCCATTTCCCCTCCTCTATTTGGTGCCGAAAATGCGGTCACCGGCATCACCGAGGCCGGGTACGATATAGGCCTTCTCGTTCAGCCGCTCGTCGATAGCACAAGTATAGATATTGATAGCTGGGTCATGATCCAACACCGCCTTGATGCCTTCGGGGGCAGCAATAATCACCAGCAAACGAATCTTAACAGAAGACACTTGACGACGCTTCAAAAACTCGATGGCCGCCACTGCCGAGCCGCCGGTCGCCAGCATCGGGTCGACCAGCAACACCTCCCGGGTGTCGATGTCCTCGGGCAGTTTGCAGTAATACTCGACCGGCTGATGCGTCTCAGGGTCACGGTAAAGGCCGATATGCCCAACCCGGGCAGCAGGAACGAGCTCTAGGATGCCTTCCACCATGCCTAGGCCGGCGCGCAGGATCGGCACCACCGCCACCTTGCGACCCTTCAGGGTGTAGGCGGTAGTCTTGCAGATGGGGGTATCGACCTGAACCGGCTGCAGTTGAAAATGCCGGGTGGCCTCATAGCCCTCAAACATCGCCAATTCTTTCACCAGTTCTTTGAACTGCTTGGAGCTGGTGTTCTTATCACGCAGGATCGACAGCTTGTGCTGCACCATGGGGTGGTCGATAACCGTCACTTGCCTTGCATAATCAGACGCTAGTTTTGTATTAGCCATCTTTTCTCCCTTGGTTTTCTCCTTCGACGGCACTTCCCTAGTGCTTCCCTAGCACTTCCCTAAAGCTCTGGATACAGAGGATGGGCTCCGCGTATCTCGGAGATGCGCCCGGCGACCTCGGCCAGCGTAGCGGCATCTTGATGACAGAACAGCGTACGAGCCAAGAGGCTGCCGATTTCGTATGCCTCATCGGCCCCAAAGCCCCGGGTGGTCATGGCGGCGCTGCCGACGCGGATGCCGCTGGCCTCGGTTGGCGGTCGAGTCTCGTTAGGGATGACGTTCTTATTCACTGTCATGCCCACTTGATCCAACAGTTTCTCGGCATCGCTGCCATGGATGCCAGTGGCCGTAAGGTCGACCAAGGCCAGATGGTTGTCCGTGCCACCAGTCACCAGTCGCAGGCCGCCGTCAGCCATGCCCTTGCCCATGGCCGCCATGTTCTGAATGATCTGTAAGGTGTAGTCCTTGAAGGCCGGCTGCATGGCCTCGCCGAAAGCCACCGCCTTACCGGCGATGACGTGCTGCAAGGGGCCGCCTTGAGCGCCCGGGAAAATCGCCTTGTCAATAGCGGCGGCCACGTCTTCGCGATTGCTAAGGATAAAACCGCCACGCGGGCCGCGCAGGGTCTTATGCGAGGTGCTGGTGACAACGTCGGCCCAAGGCACCGGACTAGGATGCACACCGCCGGCCACCAAGCCCACCGTGTGGGCGATGTCGGCCATCAAGTAAGCGCCAACCTTCTTGGCAATCTCGGCGAAACGCTCAAAGTCGATAACCCGCGGATAAGCACTGGCACCGGCAATGATCATCTGCGGTCGACACTGAAGCGCCAGCTGCTCCACAGCATCCATGTCAATACGCTCCGTGATCGGGTCGACACCATAAGAGACAATCTTATAGAGGCGACCGGAGAAGTTAGCCGGAGAACCATGCGTCAAGTGGCCGCCGTGAGCCAAACTCATGCCCAAAACCGTATCCCCCGGCTTCAGCAGGGCAAAATAACAGGCCAAGTTAGCCGAGACACCACTGTGCGGCTGAACATTGGCGAAGGCCGCACCAAACAGCTGCTTCGCCCGTTCACGAGCCAAGTTCTCAACCTCGTCCACCGCATGACAGCCGCCATAATACCGCTTACCGGGATAGCCCTCAGCATACTTGTTGGTGAGCACACTGCCCACCGCCTCCATCACCGCCAACGATGTGAAGTTCTCGGAGGCAATCAGCTCGATCTGGTTGCGCTCCCGCGCTAGTTCGGATTGGATCAGCCGCGCTACGTCAGGGTCGCTGACACTAAGTTGTTCAAGAGACATTTGGGGCCTTTCAGGACGGTTGGTAAGACAGCCAAAGCCTATCAGAAGCACTACCAGCAGCCATCAGCCCACAAGACGACACCAGAACAAGCACTTCCGACAAGCGGCGGTACGTGTTATATTGCTTGCTATTCTAGCAAAGTTTCCCCGCCCAAATAGCCGGCATATCGAGAGAGCGCCGATGGCAGTCTGCCCGGCAGCACCAGTCGGCAGCACCAGTCGGCAGCACCAGGTGGCAGCACCAGGTGGCAGCACCGGCCGGTGGCAGCAACCAGCCGTCAGCACCACTGCGGCACCAAGTGGCAGCACCAGGTGGCAGCACCGGCCGGCGGCAGCATTGCGGTGCCGACCTCTTAGCCACCTTTTGTCTAACCACTCTCCCCCCGTAGCCTGATAGAATGAAGAAAGCAACGAACGAAGCAACAAAATCAGACCCGATTCTACAACAATCAGTACTTCGTATGCGAAGGACCCTCAGATGGGCGCCTTTCGATTTAATGAAGGCGGCCGACTACTTTGACCCAGGCGAGATGTTCGGAATATCCAGCGGCTTCGACGCAGTGATTGGCAATCCGCCCTACATACACTTGGAATCCATGAAGGAGTTATCGAAGAGCCTGTACTTGCCACTAGGCTATGAGTCATATGAAGCACGTGGTGACATGTATTCGTTGTTCTATGAACGGGGAATCCAACTGCTGAAAGATGGTGGTGTTATCTGCTGCATCACCTCCAACAAGTGGATGCGGGCTGCTTATGGCCAGTCGCTACGCAGCTTCTTCATCGAGAACTCCAACCCTGTCCGACTGATTGATTTTTCCGGACAGAAGGTTTTTGATGCAACTGTTGACACCAATATTTTGTTGGCCACCAAAGAACCCTACAAGCAATCGACCCAGTCAACGATCATCCGGGCGGATTACCTAGGAAATTTGAGCGTTTATATTGCGCAGAACCAGTGCGTGAACGTCTTCGGCAGCACTTGGGCGATACTAAGCAACATGGAGCGGCGGATAAAAGAGAAGATAGAGGCCGTCGGGGTGCCGCTGGGGCAGTGGGACATCAAGATCAACCGCGGGCTGCTAGCTGGCTGCAACGAGGCCTTCATCATCGACGGGGCGCTCAAGGACCGCCTGGTCGCCGAGGACCCCAGGAGCGCCGAGATTATTAGGCCGATTCTCAGGGGCAGGGACATCAAGCGCTACAGCTACGAGTTCGCCGACAAGTGGGTGATCGCTACATTCCCGGCACTCCACTACGGCATCGACGAGTTCCCCGCCGTTAAGAAGTGGCTGATCTCGGCTGACTGGAGCAATGAGGTTCCGCAGGGATACGGGCAGCTCAGACTGGAGCAGACCGGCGCCACCCATACTGTCAATGGGGTCAAGTTCAAAGCCCGAAAGCGGACAGGGAACAAATGGTTCGAGACTCAGGACCAGATAGGTTATTGGGACGATTTCAGTAAGCAGAAAATCGCATGGGGCAAATTGTGCCTGAGCTCGCAATTTGCCCTAATTGAAGAGCCTGCCTTGATCGATTCCCCGTACCCATCTGCAGCGCCTGCATCGCCATATAGCAGCCTAACAAATTTTTTTGCTTCCTCTCATTTCCTTTTAATTCTCCGTGCCTAGACTTATAGGTGTATCGCAACAAGACCTCTAGGAAGGAGAAACATCATGAAGGCAAGAAAGATCATGTCCATCGCACTAGTGTCAATCGTCGCGTCCCTGGCGCTCGCAGGCTGCAACGGGGCATCAGGGAGCATCCCGGATGTCAAGGCCATCCAAGACGCCATGGCCGCCCAGGCCCAACAGGACCTCTCAGGGCTGGCGGCCGCCCAGATGGGCGGCGAGCAGGCGGCAGCCCTGCCGGCCGACCCGCAGGCCGCCCCGGCCGACCCGGCGCAGGCCCCGGCCGACCCGGCGCCAGCCAACGTCCCGGCCAACAATCCTGCCGCCGCCGCCCCGGCCGCCCCGCCCGCCGCCGCACCGGCCGCCCCGGCCGCTGCCGCACCGGCTCCGGCTGCCGCGCCGGCCGCCCCGGGCGTGATAGGCGAGGCCAAGGCCAAGGCCATCGCCTTGCAGCATGCCGGCCTGGCGGCCTCCAAGGTCACGTTCGTCCGCTGCCACCTGGACTACGACGACGGTAGGCAGGAGTACGAGGTCGAGTTCTACAGCGGCAATGTCGAGTATGACTATGAGATCGATGCCCTGACCGGGGCGATCCGCTCCCACGACCGCGATGCCGAGTACTACGCGGCACCCAAGCCGGCCGCGGCGCCGGCCCAGCCGGCCCCGGCGCCGGCCGCGGCGCCGGCCCAGCCTAGCACGGCGGACATCGGCGCAGCCAAGGCCAAGGCCATCGCCTTGCAGCATGCCGGCCTGGCAGCCAGCGGCGTGCAGCGGCTGTACGCCGAGCAGGACCGGGACAACGGGCGGCTGGAGTACGACGTGCAGTTCTATGTCGGCAACGTCGAGTACAGCTACGAGATCGATGCCGCCAGTGGCAAGGTGCTGAGCCGCGAGATCGACCGCGACTGAGCGGCATGCCCCTGGGGAGCGGGCAAAGTCCGGTGAAAAGCCCGAGGGCGCGGCCGCCAAGTACCTGCGGCCGCGCCCTCGGCATCGGCTTTGGGAACACGAGGCGCCCATGGCCGCTCCTGCTGCGGCCTCGAGGCCGCCGACGGCAACTTTGCCGATTAACTCACAATTCCATCCCCCAAAACCCCTGATCCGCAATCTTTCACCTTGCTGATCAGGGGAAAGATTGCCGGTCAAACCGGCAATGACTGCAGTTTGGGGGGATTAATCGGCGCCTCTAGTTACCTCCGTCCAGCATGCCCGCGCTCACGGGGCGGCTTACGCTGGGTTAGCTCACCACCGTAGACCAACTGTTCACCCTGTTCTGTGCAGACGACCAAGCGACCTTGGACATCGATACCGCGCAGTGTGCCAGCGGCAATTTCTGACCCTAAGCCATCGCGTATCTCAACCCACTCCCCCAACTGCGCCAAATGGCGGCGGTACTCCCCGGCAAAACCGGAGAAACTCCAAGCCGCTGCACTGGCCTGCTCCAAACTGTTTAGCAGATGTGTGGCCAAGGACTGCCGGAGCTGGTCGATCAAGGCTTGGCCACAGCAGGCAGCAGGGTAGAGGCAAGCACTGGGGAGGCCCTCCGAGCAGTCTGACTCTGAGGCGGATATCTTGTTGTCACCCACCGCAGCAGCAGCATCGGCAGTGTCTGCCACGAACTGCAGAGACGCTGCCGAGGTGGTTGTAGGCACGACGTTGATACCGATGCCGATCAATGCATGGCCGCCCACCAGCTCCACTAGGATACCTGCCAGTTTGCCTTTGACTACCGGCGATATTGTTTCGGGGCAAGAGGGCGAATCCCGCCGCCCAGCCGCTCCCCTGCCTTCCAGCAGCAGCAGGTCATTTGGCCACTTGATGCGAACCTCATCGGCCGTGAGGGGCTGAACTGCGGCCCGAGCTGCCAAGGCTGTAATCAAGGGCAGACTAACTGCCTGCTCGGCGCTGAGCAGCCCTGGCCAGAGCAGCGACAGGTACAAGCCGCCCTGCAAAGAGCGCCACTGGCGGCCAAGTCGGCCTCGGCCAGCGGTTTGTTCCGCTGCCTGCACGAAAAGCGGCAGCCGCTCAAACGGCTCCCCGACCGTTGCCGGGCGCAGCATCTGCCGCAGTACGTCGTTGGTGGAACTGCAGCTATCCAGTTTGAGTAACGCGTACTCTCTGCCAAGTGCCGTCACCAGCACCTCTGGCTCAACTGCTGTCATCAACTGCCCTTTTGCCGTAGCGCCCGCCTTGGACGATTGACAGCGGCACAAAATATTGCTTCCCTGAGCTCATAATGACGGATTTCACACACTGATCGGCATTTTCCTAGCCCGTGCCATGATCGCCATGATGGGCGTTCATGGCACGGGCCAAGCCATCGCGAACACAACTGATCAGCACTGGCACGGCTGCGATCACCTGTGCTTGGAAGTCTGCCAAGGTATCGTCGCGCAGGGGCTGGAGCACGAAGGCTGCTGCATCCATCCGACCAGGCGGCCGGCCAATGCCGAAACGCAGACGAGCATAATCCTGACCGATGGCCCCAGAGATAGAGCGTAGGCCGTTATGGCCGCCATGGCCGCCGCCGAACTTCAGACGTAGGCTGCCCGGCGGCAAATCCAGCTCATCGTGTACTACCAGCAGCTCATCTAGGCTGCAACCGCTGATCTTCAGCAACCCCTTGGTAGGGCCGCCGGAGAGGTTCATAAAGGAGAGGGGCTTGGCCAACACCAACTTGCTGCCATCATCTAGGCGCTTCTCCGCAAACATGGCCTCGCCGGTCGTCTTCCAGTAGTTGGCACAACCCAGCTCGGCGGCCAACGCCTCGACCGCTAGAAAACCGGCATTATGCCGGGTGTCCTGATATTCCCGCCCCGGGTTGCCGAGGCCGACAATCAGTCGCGGCTGGCAGGACGAAACAGCACGTAGCATGATTCGGCGCTTCCCTAGAGCTGGAATTCCGGGTCGAACAGCTCTGAGACGCTAGTCTCGTTGAACACGTTGACCACGGCCCGGGTCAACAGCGAAGCCACCGTCACCACCCGGATCTTGCCGGTCTGGAACTGCTCGGGGACCGGCACGGTATCACAGACCACCACTTCCTCGATCTCCAACTTCTCCAAGCGCTCGAAGGCTGGGCCAGAGAACAGCCCATGGGTGGCACAGATGTAGATTTTACCGGCCCCTCGATTTCGCAAGGCCTCGACACTGCTGACAACTGAGCCGGCGGTATCGATTATGTCATCGTTGATGATGCAGGTCCTGTCGGCAACATCGCCAATGACATTGTTGACTTCGGCGACATTGTGCGCTGGACGTGCCTTGTGCATGATCGCCAAGTCGGCATCTAGCATGTCAGCCAGCTTCTTGGCGGCCTTGGCACGACCGACATCCGGCGACACCACGCAAACGTTTTTCAAGTCCTTGCCCATAAAGTAGTCGGCAAAAATCGGCAACGCCGTCAAATGGTTCACCGGGATATCGAAGAAGCCTTGGATCTGACCTTGGTGCAAGTCGATAGCGATAATCCGGTCGATGCCAGCCACGGTCAACAGGTTGGCCACCAGTTTGGCTGTGATCGGTTCCCGAGCCGCTGTTTTCTTGTCTTGACGGGAGTAGCCGTAGTGGGTGATGACTGCGGTCACCGTGCGGGCCGATGCCCGTTTGGCGGCATCAGCCATGATCAGCAGCTCCATCAAGGCATCATTGACCTTGCCGGACACCGACTGCACCAAAAATACATCACAACCGCGCACACTCTCCAAATAGCGGCCGTAGATCTCGCCGTTGGCGAAAGTCGTGATCTTGATGTTGCCCAACTCGATGCCGATCAAGGCGGCGATCTTCTCCGCAAGGGCCTTGTTGCTGCGACCGCTGTAAAGCTTCATGGTCTTGGTCATTTCCACAGTTATTGCCTCTCCCTCTTGTCTTCTGGGTTTATTGCCGCTCCTTGCTTGTCGGCCGGGGCAGCAGTGCTTTCAGGGCGTTTGCGCCGTTTCTTGTAGTTCCAGTCTTTGACTACTTTTTGCTCGGCCCGTTCCAGACTGAGTGCACCATCCGGCACGTCACGGGTGATTGTCGAGCCAGCACCGACTGTGGTGTCTGCGCCAACCTTCACTGGCGCCACCAACATGGTGTCCGAACCAATGAAAGCCCGGTCGCCGATCTGCGTCGGATATTTAGTTGTACCATCGAAGTTACAGGTCACCGTGCCAGCACCGATGTTCACGTCAGACCCTAGGCTGGCATCGCCCAGATAACTGAGATGCGGCACCTTGCTGCCAACGCCGATGGTGGAGTTTTTGATCTCCACATTTGTGCCGACCTTGCTGCCGAGCTTTAAGATCGTGCCTGGCCGGATGTAGGCCCTAGGCCCACAACGCACTCCGTCCTCTAGACAGGAGTCAACGATCATGGTTTCATCGACCACACAGTCCCGCCCGACTCGGGAGTCGACGATCCGGGAGCTTGGGCCGATCAGGCAGCCGTGCTCGATTTCAGTATAGCCGCTGAGAATGACATTGGGGAGAATTTCGACATCGCTGCTCAACTTGACGTTGGGGCCGATCCAGACCGAACTAGGCTCCAGCATGGTCACGCCTTGGAGCATCCAAGCTGTGTTGATGCGCTCCTGCATCATGGCGCTGACCCTAGCCAGCTGCAACCGGTCATTGACACCCTCGGCCTCCGCGGCATCGACTATACAGGCCACCACGCTCTCTTTGGCTGCTGCCAGTAGGCCGAACACCTCGGTCAGGTAGAATTCGCCTTGGGCGTTGGCGTTGCCCAGCCTCTCCAAGTTCTCCAGCAGCTTAGGCAAATCAAAGCAGTAGGCACCGCTGTTGCACAGCCTCAACAGCTTTTCCTCATCAGTGGCATCGGAGTCCTCCACCACCTTCAGCACCTGCCCCAAACCTCCGAGCACCACTCGGCCATAGCCGCTGGGGGTATCGGTTTCATGAGCCATCAAACAAACAGCGGCCTGACTCTCCTGCTGCTTCCGCACTAACTCGCAAATGGTGTCGGCCCTGAGCATCGGCGTGTCCCCGGAAAGCACTACCAGCGAATTGCCCGCTTGGGCATACGGCTCCAGCTCGGCTCTAGCCACCATGATGGCATGACCGGTGCCCAAGCGTTCTTCCTGCACGACAATCGTCGTGTCACCGACCAACGGCAGCACCTGTTCCCGCCGGTGGCCGACAACTGTCAGAATACGTTCTGTGCCAGCCGTCTGGGCAGCATCGATCACCCAGCGGATCATCGGCTTGCCCAACAACTCGTGTACTACCTTGGCCCGGGTGGACTTCATACGGGTACCCGCACCGGCCGCCAGAATCAATGTGGAGAAAGGCATCTGAAACCTCACGTTCTCTCTCAGTCCCTGCAATATCTTCTTGCTTGCTCTCAGTCGTTCGTACTCGGTTTAGCAATACTATAGCGCAAAGAGTCTGCTACCATTATTGACATGCATACCTTTGAGTACATATTGGTGCTCTTAGCTGCAGTGTTGGTTTCCAATTTGATCAGCCAGCGGTTTCCGAAAATCTCAACCCCGCTGATTCAGATTGCCTTGGGAATAGCTCTTGTTGTCACCCCATTTCCCTTCGACATCTACCTTGACCCCGAGCTGTTCCTGATCCTCTTCATCGCACCGCTGCTCTTTGAGGAAGCCAAGAAGGCAGATAAGTCTGCAATGTGGCGCCTGAAACGCCCTATCCTAGGGCTAGCAATCGGCTTGGTCTTCGCCACCTGCCTGATTGTTGGCTTTGTTATGCATTGGCTGGTACCCTCACTGCCTTTGGCAGCAGCCTTTGCCTTGGCGGCCGCCCTAGCCCCCACCGATGCCGTCGTCATAATGTCGCTTAAAGAGACCGCATCGCTCGGCACCGAGCAAAAAGAGCTGCTCAAAGGCGAATCTCTACTGAACGACGCAGCGGCGATCGTCTCCTTTCAATTTGCCATCGCCGCTATCTTGACCTCCAGTTTCTCACTCATTGGAGCCAGCCTGACCTTCATGGTCATGTTTCTTGGCGGTTTGGCTGTCGGTGTGGCAACCATGGTCATCCGTCACTTCATCATCCGGGCGATCCGCACGAGCGGTGCCGCAACCAGCACCTTTCTGGTGCTCTTCGAGGTCATCACCCCCTGCTTGGTCTTCTTAATCGCCGAGTTGCTCCATGTCAGCGGCATCATCGCCGTGGTGGCCGCTGGTATCGTCTACTCCTACTCACCGCGCATCAGCTCGCCTTCCACTGCCCGACAAAACATCGTCTCCGCCAGTGTTTGGTCGGTAATCTCATTCACTATCAACGGCCTGGTGTTCTTAATGCTGGGTGCCGAGCTGCCACACGTTGCCCAGCGCATCGCCTATGACCCTGACATCAGGCTGAGCCTAGCACCACTGCTGGTCGTCTTGATCATAGTGGCAATGCTCTTGGTGCGTTTTATCTGGATATTGGTTATGCACCGCAATGTCAACTTAGCAGGTGGTGGCGTGATGATGCGCGGTCGGATGAGGGAGAAGACCACCGTCACTTCTGCCCAAAACGATGACTCTGACCCGGTAAGTTTGGAAAACACCGCCTTTACCATCGACTTGCTGAACCACACTGGCACCCTCAAAGCGCTTTCAGAAGACGATGGGGCAGGCGGCGTGGCCACTAACCGTGATGGCGGCGGCGATCTGGCTGTCAAGGATACTGCGGCTGACAAAAGCTCCCTAGTCAACAAATACGGCCCGATAGTCGGCCGCGACCCCACCTTTCACCGCAATCACCCGGCTGCGCCCCTAAACCCGATGTTCAACCGCAGCGGCCAGATAAGCAGCATCAACCCAAGGCCACTGAGAGATGACTCGCTGGTCGGCCGCGACCCGGTAATCGGTCGGGCGGCAACCCCCCGGGCAGGCGGCGGCTTGCGGGAAGAAGCCCGTTCGCGGCGGCAGCACTTTATCGAGCAGCGGCGCCGGGCAATTGCCGACGAGCGCCGCCAAGCCCGCTCTGACCCCCACTACTGGAAACTGCACATCAAGGACGCCTGCCTGTTGTCGTTGGCCGGTGCCAAGGGCGCCATCACCTTGGCCTTGGTCTTCACCATTCCCCTAACGCTCCATGACGGCTCGCCCTTCCCGGGGCATGACTTTTTGGTCCTCATTGCCTCTGGCGTGATACTGCTCTCGCTGATCTTGACCAACATTGCCATGCCCCTGCTCAGCCCCAAAGACCCAAGCCCACTGCAGTCCGAGGACGAGGTAAAGGCAATGGTCGAGGTACTGCGCTCGGTGGTTCATCGGATCCAGGAGAACTCCAAGCCGAACGAACGCATCGCCAATGATCGGATCATCCTGTTTTACCATGAGCGCATCCAGCGCCTGAAAGCCAACAACAGCCTAGATGACACCGAAGAGCGCATCCTCCGCGCCCAGATAGTCGCTTGGGAAAAAGAACATGCGGTTGAGCTGGTCAAACAAGGGCGCTTCGACAGCAAGCTCGGTAACTATTATCTCGACCTGCTAGATCGCCTCTCATCTTTGCAGGAGCACCGCTCAGGGCTTTTCGCGAGGCTGAAGTTCGCCCGCGACCAAATGCGCAGCCTCGGCTGGCGCTGGTCGTTCATTCGCAAAGAGCGCAGACAAAGCCCTGATTTCGATGCCTTCCACATGAGCTACCAGTTGCAGACATTGCAACATGAGTGTCTAGATTACGCCTTGCAACGCCTCGAAGAGCTGAAGGGACAGTTAGCACAGGCAGAGCAGGGCGCAACGGCGGCAACAAGCGACACCGGAGCTGCGGCAGCCGATGCCGGGGCTGCGGATGGGGTAGCTGAGGCTCCCGGCACTGAAACATCTGCCGGGGATGGGGTGGCGGCTGCCCAGGCCGATGCCGGGGCTGCGGATGGGGTAGCTGAGGCCCCCGGCACTGAAACATCTGCCGGGGATGGGGTGGCGGCTGCCCAGGCCGATGGGAACGTCCTACCGCCGCATCTGGCAACGCTCACTCCCAAGATAGTCAACCAGTTCATCACCGACTACAAGCGCCGCTTTACCCGCTCGGCGCAGCGCATCCAGTCGGTTCCAACAATGCTTCCCGCCCATCATCAAGAAGAGCTGGAGCTGCGCATTCGCCTACGCAGCCTGGAATGGGAACGGGAGGCGATCTCTGATGCCCTCTATGCCAGCCGCATATCCCGGCAAACAGCCAAGCAGATGTTCGACAACGTTGCGGCAATGGAACTCGACACAGAGGAGTTCTTGGAATAGACTGTATATCTCACTCTGTAAATGCTCGAATTGCGAGATTCCCAGTGTGTGAAATGCTGAGCCGTCGTCCAATGGCAGGACTCTGGTTTTTGGTGCCAGCTATCCAGGTTCGAGTCCTGGCGGCTCAGCCAGTTGAAGGCTGCAGAATTGGAGCGCTTCCGTTTAAGCAATACCCCGTATAACACGGGGTATTTATGTTAACGGCTAGGAAAGCGCCGGTTAATGCCCAAACTACAGTCATTGCCGGCTTGACCGGCAATCTTTACGCCGCTGACTAGGTGAAATACGGGTTATCCTGTTTAACGGCATGGCACAACAGCATTGATCGACATTTCTCTAGGAAAGGAGCTTTTGCTTTTATGGCCAGCGGCAACCGAAACCAGAGCACAACAACCGCCATCGGCGGCGCTAAATGATGATTTGACGTTCGATCAGTCAGGTAGGACCGATTCAGCGATTATCTCGGATATAGGCTCAATGTCTTCTTTTGAAAACGTGCCCCATTTCCTCTTCGCACGATTCGAAATATCGATTGCCCTTATATGGTCTATCAAAATGTAGCCTACAGTGCCAAAATCGTTATCTGGAACTGGCACTATCCAAGGACTGTCCCGCCACTGCGTGTCCCTGCCATATTTAGGTGATGTTGAGATTGGGACGATCCAGCGCATTTTTGCATGAGCCGAATTGAAATCGTCGTTACTGACGATAATGACTGTCCGCATTTCACCTTGCTCGGCTCCAATGGTTGGATTCATGTCAACAAACCATGCCTCACCATAATTGTATTTAGTCAATCAACTCATCTCCCACACTTTTAGAATGCAGGAACTGGGTTGACTCGGCGTCCGCATAGTCAATGGGCGCATAATTTTCCTTATAATCTTTCATTCTCATCCTTATTAAGGATCTCCTGTCCTCCCTTGCAGCCCGCAACACCAGTTCGCCTCTGTCATTTTCATAAACAGCAACCTTGCCACCAGCGGGTAATCCCAGTTTCTCTAACACAGTTTTTCCAAATGTGTATTGATTCTTTACAGTCAGTTCACGCTCTTGGAGCTTTACAGCACGGGCAGTCATAGTCTTCCTCCTGTAATACTTTTTCCTATATCGGAATGGTAATATTTTTTCTTACCCATGTCAATTATGGGAAGCATCCTGTGCTGCATGTCTTATTTCATGAACGAATAGGAGACAGCAAGTGCCAATTCTCTCAAGATGCCTATAAGTCTAAGCCACTTTAAACGGCGGTTCCGCAGTCCCAAGCATGACGACTGCTGCCCTTAACGCTTTGGAAATTATGCCTCCGAACAATGAATGTCTTGCAAGTTTTTAAGAGGTGGCAAATCCTATGCTCCTGCAAGTGCAGGCAAATAATACGGAATCGGCTCGTCTTGTTGGGCTCCGCGACGCACCGCTGCCCCGCCTGACATCCGGCGGGCCGCCCATTGCCAACATCGCCGTCGCTGGATGATGAAATTGTGTTTGTGCCTCAAGCAAATATAGATTGTAGGATAGAACGGCATCATCTTCACCACGGCGCAGAAGTTCGAAGAAAGCTCCGAGCGCCTCTCTGAGCGCCGAAACATCGTTGTTTTAACGGACGAGGCACACCGCAGCCAGTTCATTGACGAGCGGATAGGCACCGAGACAGGACGGCGCGGCCCACCCCGTCTATTACGAGAGCCGTGTTATTCACCTAAAGCTGGATGAGGACATGCTGTGGTTCATCGATGCCGAATACGATGTTATGGCACAAAACGCCGAAGGCTATGCCGTCGAGAAAAGCAAAAATCAGCCAATGTGAAATGTGGGTTGATGATTAAAGAAGTCAAGCCAGCGGAATTGGGTTGGGGGCCGCAAAGTGACAGGCACAAAAGTGCTGCGGTGCCACAAAAACCAGCTGCGGTACCTCTTTGGCGCAGATATCCTCGGCAATCGGACAGCGGGTACGGAAACGGCAACCAGATGGCGGGTCGAGCGGCGAGGGCGGATCCCCCGGCAAAATGATACGCGAACGGCTCCTTTGCTCCTTGGGATCAGGAATCGGGATGGCCGAGAGCAATGACTGGGTATAAGGGTGATGTGGCCTGCCATAAAGCGAACCGACTTGCCCCAGCTCCACCAATGATCCTAGGTACATCACCGCTACCTGGTCGGAGATATGCTGCACTACTCCCAAGTCATGAGCGATGAACAGATAGGTCAGGCCCAGATCGTCCTGTAGGCTTTTCAGTAGGTTCAGCACCTGTGCCTGGATGGAGACATCCAGTGCCGAGACTGGCTCGTCGCAGATGATCAGCTGCGGCCGCAGGGCCAAGGCTCGGGCAATACCGATGCGCTGGCGTTGTCCGCCGGAGAACTCGTGTGGATAACGGTTGATATGCTCCGGGTTAAGACCGACGATGGCCAGCAACTCCTGCACCCGCTCAATCTGCTCGGCCTTACTGCCAATGCGATGAATGACCAAAGGTTCGCGCACCAGCTCGCCGATGGTACGACGCGGGTTGAGCGAGGCCTGCGGGTCTTGGAAAACGATTTGCGCCTGTTTGCGGAAGTCCTTCAGCTCACGCCCTTTGAGTAAGGCGACATTCACCCCGTTCAGCTCGACTGTGCCAGCGCTCGGGTTGAGCAAACGAATAACGCAGCGGCCAATGGTCGATTTACCAGAGCCGGACTCCCCCACTAGCCCCAAGGTCTGACCGCGTTCGATATCGAAGCTGACATCTTTAACAGCAGACACCTTGGTTCCCAAACGCGATGCAAACAAGCCGTTGGCCGCCGTAAAGTCTTTGCTCAGATGCTCAACATGAAGCAAGACGTCAACCATCAGTGCCGCCCCTCTGGGCGAAGCCCTGGGCAGCGCCGCCGTTGGCCACTGCGCCAAGTGCGTCAGCGCCAGCTGCCTCGCTGTCATGCCTCGGCGAATTCAACAAAAAGCTGGACTCAAAGGACTGCAAGCAGGCCGAATAATGCCCTTCATCCACCTGTTGCATCCGCAGTCGGCCATGTCGGCACTGCGGTCGCAGATACGGGCAACGTTCCGAGAATGCGCAGCCCTTGGGCAAGTCAATCAGCGAAGGCGGGTTGCCTTTGATTGGAGTCAGCGGCTGGTCATCGTCTAAGGTGCGTTTGGGAATGGAGCGCATCAGACCCCAAGTATAAGGATGCAGTGGCCTGTAAAACACCTGATCGGCGGTGCCGTATTCCACCGGCTTGCCAGCATACATCACCAGTATCCGGTCAGCCATATCGGCCACCACGCCCAAGTCGTGGGTGATCATGATGATCGCCGTACCCCGCTCCTGCTGCATCTTTTGCATCAGCTCCAAGATCTGCGCCTGGATAGTGACATCTAAGGCCGTGGTCGGCTCATCAGCAATCAGCACCTCTGGGTCACAGGCCAAGGCCATGGCAATCATCGCCCGTTGGCGCATGCCACCAGAAAACTGATGGGGATAATCACGAGCCCGCTTGGCCGGGTTGGGGATACCCACCATATCCAGTAGCTCCACTGCCCGTCGCAACGCCTCTTTCTTCGACGCACCTTGGTGAATCATCAGCCCCTCACCAACCTGCTTGCCCACCCGGTACACCGGGTTTAAAGACGACAGCGGGTCTTGGAAGATCATAGCAATGCGATTGCCGCGGATCTGCCGCAGCTCCTTCTCCGACATAGACAGCAAAGACTGGCCATTGAGGCGGATATCACCGCCACCGACCTGGCCAGGCGGGGTAGGGTTCAGCCCCATGATGGACATAGCGCAAACCGACTTGCCCGACCCGGACTCACCGACAATGCCGATAGTCTCACCAGCATCCAGAGTGTAAGACACGCCGTCCACTGCCTTCACCAAGCCGTCTTTGGTGCTGAAAAAGAAGCGGAAGTCATCCAACTCTAGCAGATGATTGCTTTTATTCATCATTTCAGCCATCAGTCAGTCACCTTAACATCCAAGGCATCCCGCAGCCCATCGCCCATCAGAGTGAAGGCCAGCACAGTGCCAAGGATAGCAATACCCGGGCAAATCACCAGCCAAGGCGACACTGACAAAAAGCTCTGCCCGGCAGAGATCATCAGCCCCCAGGATGCCGTGGGTGGTTGAATGCCGAGGCCGAGGTAAGAGAGCGCGGCCTCTGTCATAATCGCTGAGCCGATAGACATCGTGGCATAAACCACCACCGAAGCCATGGAGTTCGGCAGGATATGGCGAAGAATTATGCGCAGGTTGCCGGCTCCTAGGGCACGGGCGGCTGCAACATAGTCGTTCTCCTTAACCTGCAGGATACTGGAGCGCACCACCCGACAGACAGATGTCCAACCCAAACAGCCGATGGCGATATAGATGTTTCGCTCCGAGGGACCAAGCACCGCCAACAGGGCGATAGCAAACAGCGTGTAAGGGACGGCCATGAAAATGTCGGTTAGACGCATGATGATGGCATCGAACAAACGACCGAAATAGGCTGCCAGAGAACCTAGGATCATCCCGATCGTCGTGGCTATCAAGGTGGCCAGAACGCCTACCCGCAGCGAGACTTGCGCCCCATAGACCACCCGAGCGAGAATGTCCCGCCCCAGCTCATCGGTTCCAAAAGGATGGGCAAGCGTTGGCGGCATCCGCGACATAGTGGCTGTGACCTCGGTACTAACATAGGACGGGTCCCCCAAAACCCGGACAACCCAAAGATCGGCCGTAAGCGCCAGCAAAATCATCAGGACGACCCAAACAAAGGAGATCACTGCCAGCTTGTTTTTCTTCAGCCGCTGCAAGGCATCACCCCAGAGGGTGCGGGTGCGGGCAGATTTCGCTCCCTCCTTATCCAAGCGCTGGCCTTTGGCCTTGCCGATAGACACACTCAGCATAAGACTATTCCGCCTTCTTCTTGCCGTATCGGATACGTGGGTCAAACAGCGCATAGCTGATATCGATAATCAGGTTGATGATCATGACGATGATCACGATCAGCACCACACCACCCATTACAATCGGCCAATCGCGCTGACCGATAGCCAAGAATATCTCTCGGCCAATCCCCGGCCAACTGAATACCGATTCGGTAAGGATAGCTGATGAGAGCATCGTCCCGAAATCGATGCCGATGAAGGTGATCACCGGGATCATGGCGTTTTTCAGTGCATGCTTGACAATCACCGCCCGCTTGGATAAACCTTTGGCAAAAGCCGTGCGAATGTAGTCCTGGTTCATCACTTCCAAAAGCTGAGAGCGCATAATGCGTGCCGTGAAGGCCAAAGAGACCGAGGCCAAGGTAACGGCCGGCAATATGTAGTGGAGGATCGGCGGATAAGCGCTGATCGGACCACCAGCACCGGATACCGGCAAAGACAACGCCCCGCCAGTCCAGCCTTTCAGCCAAACCCCAAAGAAGGTCTGGAGCAACATGCCCAGCCAAAAGACCGGCATACTGACTAGGATAGACGTAGATAAGGTCAGCAAAAGGTCAATGAAGGAGTACTTCTTGATCGCCGAGATAATACCCACCAAGAGGCCGATGATGATCTCCACCAGAATGGCACAGAGCGCCAAGCTGGCTGAGTATGGCAGCTTTTCGGCAAAGATATCCAACACAGAGCGGTTCTTCTGGTAGGAATGGCCTAGATCGCCATGCAGCAAATCCGATAAATAATAGACATATTGGGTGTAAATCGGCTGATCGAGATGGTTGTTCTGGACGATCATCTGATAGGTGGTTTCAGGAATGGCACGCTCCCCGGCAATCATCCGCACTGGATCGCCGGGGATCACTGCCCGCAAGGTAAAGAGGATGATGGTCACACCCAAAAAAACTGGGATAAACTGGAGTATCCTCCTGATGATATATTGGAGCATGCCCGGGTTCTAACCTTCGGTCCTCACCACCATCAGCCTTTCAAACACTAGGCGGAAAGCCAAGTGTTGACCATGTCCGGAATAATATTCGGCGAGAAATAAAAGTCGTTCACCCGCTCAGAACAAACCCGGTTATGCTTGTAAAACATTATCGGAACAATCGGTGTCGTCGACTGGATAAGCTCATCGACCTTTTGGAAAGCAGCAATGCGAGCGTCGTCGTCGAGAACGCCACGGGCGGCCATGATCTGTTTGTCCACCTCGGGGTTGCTGTACTTGCTGAGGTTGTCCCCGTTGTTAGTATAGAACAAGGAGTAGAGGAAGTTTTCCATGATCGGATAATCAGCCACCCAAGCCAAACGACCGATCTGGACCTTGCCCTCAGCCAAGGCACCCAAGTAACGCGCCCACTCCAAGGCCTCCAGTTCAGCCTCGATACCGATGGCATGCAGGTCGGACTGGATCATCTGCATAATGCTTTCATGGTCACCACCAGTGTTATAGGACAGTTTAATCGGGGCTAAGCCCTCACCGTTGGGGAAGCCAGCCTCAGCCAAAGCCTGTTTGGCCTTCTCGATGTCATAGTAGGAGGCCGCCCAAGCGCCAGCATGATAACCCTTGATGCCGGGCGGGATTAGACCGTCGGCCGGTACGCGGGTGTCTTGGAAGATGGCAGTGCAGATAGCCTGACGGTTAACGGCATAGCTGATGGCCTCCCGCAGCTTCTGGTTCTCCATCACCGGGTCGGTATTGTTGATCACCAAATAGTAAACCGATGACTCCGGACCAAGTAAAGTTTGTTTGCCTGGCTGAGAGGTATAGCCGTCCTCCGACTCGCCATAGGCGGCCAGAGCCGCTTCAATCTGCCCTTTGGGGATCATTGCAAAGTCCAAGTTGCCAGCTTGAAACTCGGTATAGGCGGTGTCAACCTTGGCGACGATGTTGAAGTCGATGCCGTCGATATAGGCCTTCTGGTCATAGTAGTCCTCAAAACGCTTGAGACGGATGTACTGGTCGTGCTTCCAAGTATCGTCAATCATGAAAGGGCCGTTACCGATCGGTGCCTCAGTGAAACTGTCAAAGTCCTTGGCAGCGGCGGGCACTGGCCCCAGCGCCGGGTGACTGAGAATATAGGGGAAATCGGCATAAGCCGCCGTTAAGGTGACTTCTAGGGTCAATGCGTCAACAGCCTTAACACCAGCTAGACTGGTGGCCTTCTTGTCTTCGAACATCTCTTTGTAACCTTTGATCTGCGCCAGATGGTAGCTGATCTCCGAGGGCGCCTTGGAAATATTGGGGTTACAAATGCGCTCCCAGCCGCGCTTGAAGGCGGTGGCATCCACCGGGTCGCCATTATGGAACTTAGCGCCACGGCGAAGGTGAAAGGTGAAGACAGTGGCATCGGCAGATGCCTCGTAGCTCTCCGCTGCTGCCGGTACAAGCTGCTGGGTGCGGTAGTCGTAGCTCAACAGCGAGTCGAACAGGCAGGAGCTGACCATCGTGCCTTCCGATTCCTTCAGGTTGTAAGGGTCAATGTAAGCAGGCTCGTTGATGTAGTACTCGAAGGTGCCGCCGGTCTTCTTCTCGCTGGCAGCGCCGCCGCCATCAGTGGTGGTGTTCGCCGAGCCGCCAGCCTGGCAGCCCGTCAACAGCCCTGCACCGGCTGCTGCAGCGCCAGCAACCGCCGCACCAGCCACAAAGTTCCGTCTTGTGATCTCGTGTTTTCCCATATTTAATCCTTTCTGCCCCGTTCAAAAAAAGTTTAACGCCCTTTGACTTGGCAAATGCCGAGCATCCGCACAAGCCAGCCACTGACCCCCAAAGAAGGCCGTGATGCATATTCGCAAACGTTAACGCATACAACTTTTCAATTGTAGCCTATCTGGAAGCATAAGGAAACCGGGCGTTGATCCATTCGCACAGATGAGAGGTACAAAAAAATGAAGAACTCTAGGCTAAAAACTCTAGGCTAAAACTACAAGCCTAAGAATCAGTCGGCTTCATAAGGGAAGAACCGCCTTAATGCTGTTGCGCCAGATTGCAAGCAGTGCTACCCCAAAGCCGTTCGGGGGAGTGGTGTCACTACTAGCGGTAATGGCATCGTTCGCACGGGCGGGCTTGGGGTAGCACCGCTTGCAACTTGGCGTGACATGATTAAAGCGGTTCTTCCCTAAGCGTGAATGATCACCGGGGTGCCTATCTTGAGTGTGTTATACAGCTCTTGGGCTTTGGCAAAGGGCATATTGATGCAGCCATGGGAGCCAAAACCGGCTTGCCAACGGGCAAGGCCGAAAGAGCTTTGCCAGTAGGCATCGTGAAGGCCAACACCGCCCGCTGTTACCTGCATCCAGTATTGAACCGTTGACTCCCATTCATACTCGCCGTTCGGCAGTCGCGGGCCGCGCAGCTTAGCCGGGCTGGCCTTGGAGCGGATGTAGAACACACCGTTCGGGGTAGCGCGTTTGGCGTTGGGGAAGCCCGTGACCACATCGGATTCCAACACCAGTTTCCCGGCCACAAAATACCACATGTGCTGGGTGGATTGATCCACCTCCACATAGGTGTTAGAGAAATCCGGCAACGCGTGGTTGTCGGCCCGCTGCAAGTAGACCGGCTCCCGAGTCTCACTGCTCTGGTTGGCAATCGCCTCAATAATGGCGTTGCGCTCTGCCACCTCGTTGATCGACCAGCCATAGCTGCCGCCGCTGACCTGGATATGCGCACCGGCAGCAGTGGTAAAGTCACGGGTTGCTCCCACAGTATCGTGACGGTCGGCAAAGTCGGCTACCCAGGCATCAACGGCACTGATGTCCAAGGTCTTCTTGCCATTAGAACCTGCCTTAAACCATTTGATGGCCGTATTGGCATCCAGCACCTCAGTTTGATCGCCGAAAGTATAGGTGATCTCAAAGGGAGCGTACTTGTTGAACTCGTTGATTTGCTTCACCAGATCGTCATCGCTCTCGGTGAGTGACGGTGCCACATAGCATTTTGCAGCATCAAGGTCACAGCTCTCTTGCCCGGAGCTGATGCAGTCGGCGATGGCCTTGGTGGATTTCTTCTTGTCCAAGGTGGTGCCGAGATCAGCCTCTTTGATCACGTATTTGCCGTCTTCAAAAACCGCCCGGGCATCGGTGGGCGGGCGCATCTTTGCCTTGTCGAACAGTTTTTGTTCGGCCAAGTGGCTGCTCAGCAAGGCGGAATCAAACGTGTAGGTCGGTACCACTATCTGCTGCGGCTGGGGAATGATGCGCGTGAACCAAAGCCACGGGTTCTGGTCTTTGATCAGCGCCTCGGGCTGGCCGGTGGCCACATATTGGAGGTTGATCTCTGCGGCGTCCACCACAAGCTGCAGCCCCTCACGACCGACTATCAACAGCTCGTAGCTGCCGGTGTTCAAAGCCAAGCGCTCGTCGGCCTCTGATGTACCTAGGAAGCTAAGGTTACGACCATTGACCGTGGTGTTAATGCCAAAATGGCTCTGGAAGAAAAAGCAGCCGGCCAGATAGGCGGCAGCCAACAGCATCAGCAGCACCGCACCGCTGATAATCAGGGTGTTGCGCAATAGATGCCTTTTCCTCAAATGTCCCTGAGCAGGTTTCATAGCCACATTCTTTTCCTCTTCAACCCTTCATCCCTTGTTCGCAACACCCTTGGTTCCCGCTTGATATTCCCATGGTTTGCAACGGGAAATTAAGGGTTACGATAAGCACTAACATTATAGCTGTACTAAGGCAGTAAACATCTGAGCAATTGGAGAAAATATGGAGCCACCGACGATGGCACCCCAGTTTTTACCTGAAAGACGCAACGGCGACTTTCCGAAGCTTCACCGCAGCCCCGAGGACGGTCAAGTTCTAGCGCTGGTCAGCTGCCAAGGTAGGCTCCCGACTGCCGCGCCCAGAGTTGGGCGTACTCGCCGCCAGCCAGTACCAAGTCAGCATGACGGCCGTCTTCGACGATGCGCCCCTCAGACAGCACAATGATCCGGTCGAGGCTGGCCACCGTGGAGAGGCGGTGCGCCACCACGATGGCGGTACGTCCGGTCATCAGGTTGGTCAGGGCGTCTTGGATCAACTTCTCGCTCTCGGAATCCAGGGCCGAAGTCGCCTCGTCCAGCACCAAGATCGGCCGGTCGGCCAGTATTGCTCGGGCGATGGCCACGCGCTGGCGCTGTCCTCCGGACAGCTTGACACCCCGCTCCCCAGTCACCGTCTGAAAGCCCTGGGGCAGCTGCTCGATGAACTCTAGGGCATTAGCCTTCCTTGCCGCCTCCCTGACCTGCTCATCGCTCGCTCCCGGACAGCCATAGGCGATGTTGTCGGCCACAGTGCGATGAAACAACAACGGTTCCTGCGGAACATAGGCGATCTGCTGCCTCAACGAGACTTGGCTGACCCGGGCAATGTCTTGGCCGTCGATTAAGATACGACCCTCCTGAAGGTTGGAGAGGCGCAGCAACAGGGTGGTCAGGGTGGTCTTGCCGGAACCGGATCGCCCCACCAAGCCGATGCGTTGTCCGGCAGGAATCGCAAGTGAGAAATCCCGGAAGACCTTGCTGGCCTCTTGAGCATCGGCGTACCAGAAAGTGACGTGCTGAAAATCGATGTCGCCGCGCTCGACTGCCAGCGTCCCGGCATCGGGCAGGTCAGCCACTAGGCGCGGCTCATCGAGAATCAAGGTCATCTCGTGGGCATCGCCGAAGCTACGGTTCAGCATCTGGAAGGTCATGTTGATCCGGTTGAACTGGTTGGTCAACTGATAGGTGTAGGTGAAAACCATCACCAGCGTGCCAGCACTGATACCGAACCAAGCATTGCCGCCGGTGATGAAGATCACCGCCAGCATCATGATGATCACGATGATCGTACTGGTTACAACACCGCGAACGGTCGAAGAACGCATCCGGCGGGAGTCGGCAGCCAGCACTTGGCGATTGGCATCGTCGAAGATCCGCCGCTCAAAAGCCTCCCGGCCATAGCTCTTCACGGCTTGGATGTTGGTGATGCTGTCGGAAAGCTCACCGGAAAGGGCGTTTTGGGCAGCTGCCGTGTCGCGGTTCAGCGGCAGCACCCGTTTGTACATCAGGTAGGCAACCAGCACGTACACCAGCAGCAGCACCGAGAGAACAGCCACGAACAGTGGCACCCGGCCGACGAGTAGGCCCATGGTAAATAGGGCAGAAGTGATGATCGGGATCACAGCGTAGATGAAGTTTTCCATCAGTCCTGTGTAGCCGTTGATGAACTTCTGTGTCTGGCTGACCAGCGAGCCACCAAAACGGTTGGAGTGAAAAGTCATGGACTGGTTGGAGAGCGTATCGAAGCACTGGGTGGCCAGCAAATAGCTGGCTTTGATCTCTAGCTTCCAAACACTGTAGTCTTGAAGCTTGCTGCCCAACTGTCCAAGAACGTTCACCCCGACCAAGGCCAGAATGTATGGGCCGAACTCCGAAAACACCTGGTCGGCAGTGGCCGGAGCAGCCTGTACCTTGTCAATGATCAAGCCGACCACATAGGGGTTGGCGAAGGAGAGGAAGAAGACAAAGGCCAGCGTTGACAGCAAGGACAGCGTGAACAAGGGCCACTGCGCCGCCGTCACCTGCCAATAAAAGGCCAGTGTCCGGAAAATTACGGAACTGCGCCTTTGCGTGGCCTTCGGGGCCCCTGGGGTCTTCGTGACCTCTGGGGTCTCTGGGGTCTTAGTGGACTCCGGAGCCTCCGGGGGCTTCTTTACCTGCCTGTCTGAATTCGTCTGTACCATGTAGAGCACTTTATCATGAAGCGCAGCTCCTGTCTGCAAAGGCTGTCTGCAAAGGCTGAGGCCAGCGCTTCCCAAGGCCAGCGCAACCGCAAGTTGCGCAAAATTCCAATTGGAATTGCTGGCATATGCTGAGCTGCAACCGTAGCCTAGATTCATCGATATCCACCTGCCAACTATCGTAAGATAGACGGTAAGAGCACAAAGGGAGAATATGATGAACGTAGAAATAGCTGAACGTTTGGCAAAAAGACGCCGAAGTGCCGGCTACTCGCAGGAGACGCTGGCCGAGAAGCTCGGAGTGACACGACAGGCGGTGTCCAAATGGGAGCGTTCGGAGTCCTCACCGGATACTGACAACTTAATCGCCTTAGCCAAACTATACGGAGTGTCACTCGACGATTTGCTCTATGTTGACGAAAGCATTGCTGACGATGTCAGCTTTGAGCAAAACGACAAAGCCGGCCGGAGTGCCGAGTGGTGCTCCAGCCGGAGTGACAGCCAAGCCAGCCAAGCAGAGGCGGCACCTGGGGCGACTGAACACACAGAGAAGGCCGAACAGCAAGCCGACCAAGAACCCGGGCGGCCAAGCGATGATCGGGACTATGTGCACATCGGCTGGCACGACGGCATCCACATCAACGACCCAGAATCCGGCGACTACGTACACCTCAGCTTCAAAGAGGGCATCCATGTCTGCGATGCCAAGGACGGAGACGAGGTACACGTCGGCTGGGATGGCATCCACGTCAAGGAAGGTCAGTCGGCCGACAAGCAGTGGGCATCATGGGACGACTACAAAAACGCCCACCCTGATCATTGGTGGCACAAAAGCCCTTGGATGAAATTCCCCTTCCCGATTTTGGCCATCCTCGCCTATGTGCTCATTGGCCTCATCGCCCCGCCCCTAGATTTCGGCTGCGGCCTGATCAGCCCTTGGGCCTATGGGCTTTTCGCCTTGGCTAGCATCCCCCTTTACTACATGGCGATGGAGTGCATTCTCCGGAGCCGCCCTTCGCACTTTTTCCGGGGTATCTATCCTTTGGCCGCCGTGGTCTTCTTCCTCTGGATGTGGCTTCTGGTCGGCCAGCCACACCCGGCTTGGGTGGTGTTTTTGACAGTTCCCATCTATGAGTGGATAGTATGGGCAATCCGACGCAGTTGGAAGAAAAGAAAAGCCAAGCGGGCGCCAGGGGAAACCAAGCCTGATAGTCAGTGAATTAGATTTAAAAAGGACTTTACGATTTTTCGTACAAATTTTGCCAGCTGTTTTTCGAGTCACCCTTTTCGGCAACACGAAACCCAAGAAAGGTCTAGAATACTGTACTCCACCACAGTGCATTTATAATAAAGAGAAGGAGCTCACATGAACCTACAACGACCCAACGCCAACGAAGCCACCCAAACCTCGAACCGCTCCAGAAGTGTAGCTCCTGTCAGCGGCATGTGTACCCGCTGCGTGGACGACTGCCGCGGCAACTGCGAGGTCTTCAAATCCTCCTTCCGCGGCCGTGAAGTCATCTACCCTGCTCCCTTCGGCCATGTCACCGCCGGTGCCGACAAAGACTATCCGGTTGATTACTCCCACCTGAATATCAACGGCTACGCACTCGGCTTGGAAGGTCTGCCGGAGGGCTTGGAGGCTGGCCCGGACACCGCCACCTTCCCAACCGTTGACACCACCACCGAGTTCGGCTACAAGAACAAAGTCAAGATGAAGATGCCGATCTTCACCGGTGCCTTGGGCTCCACCGAAGTGGCCCGCGCCAACTGGGAGCAGTTTGCCATCGGCACCGCCATCACCGGCATCTCCTTGGTCTGCGGCGAGAACGTCTGTGGCATCGACCCAGCCCTGGAGCGCGACAGCTCCGGCAACGTGACCAAGGCTCCGGACATGGAGCGCCGTGTCAACCTGTACCGCGAGTTCCACGAAGGCTACGGCGACATCCTCGTCCAGGCCAACGTTGAGGACACCCGCCTAGGCGTGCCGCGCTACGTTATCGAGAAGCTTGGTGTGGAGACCGTCGAGCTGAAGTGGGGACAAGGTGCCAAGTGCATCGGCGGCGAGATCAAAGTCGACAGCCTCGAGCGAGCCTTGGAACTGCAAAACCGTGGCTACATCGTCACCCCTGACCCCTCCAACGAGGCCATCCAGGCGGCATTCAAGGCCGGCAGCATCAAGCAGTTCGAGCGTCACAGCCGTTTGGGCTTCGTTGACGAGGAAGACTTCTACAACACCGTGCAGACCCTGCGCGATCTCGGTGCTAAGCGTGTCACCCTGAAAACCGGTGCCTATCCGATGCGCGAGCTGGCCATGGCCATGAAGTGGTCGTCCAACGCCAAGATCGACCTTTTGACCATCGACGGTGCCCCCGGAGGTACCGGCATGAGCCCCTGGCGGATGATGGAGGAGTGGGGTGTTCCCACCTTCTACCTGCAGTCCATGGCCTATGAGCTGGCCTGTATGCTGGATGCCCAGGGCGACTACGTGCCCGACTTGGCTATCGCCGGCGGCTTTTCCGAAGAGGCCGGCATCTACAAAGGCCTGGCCATGGGTGCCCCCTACTTCAAGGCCGTCTGTATGGGCCGTGCCCTGATGATCCCGGGCTTTGTGGGCAAAAACATCGAGAAGTGGCTGAAGGAGGGCGACCTGCCCAAGACCATCGCCGACTTCGGTGCCAACAAGGAGGCGATCTTCGTCACCTACGAGACCTTGAAGGCCCGCTTCGGCAAAGACATCGAGCGCATCCCGCTGGGCGCCATTGGCATCTACACCTATGCCGACCGCCTGAAGGTCGGGCTGCAGCAGATCATGGCCGGCTCCCGCTGCATGAGCCTGCCGGCCATCAGCCGCGACGACCTGATCGCCCTGACCCCCGAAGCCGCCGACATCTCCGGTATCGAGTACGTCATGGATGCCTACCGCGACGAGGCCCTGGCCATCATCAAGGGCTATTCCATCAAATAGCTTGAAGTCAAGCAAGGCTCGCAGCTCATGTCGTTGAGCCACCAAGCCCAAAACAAAGAACAGGCAGCCCAAAAGTGGCTGCCTGTTCTTTTGGATTTGAACTTATCGCTATTTCTGTCCGTCATTCTGGCACCGCTAATCCTTGCTCCTAGCCCTTTAAGAATTTGCCAGCTTGGTCGGGGAATTTTCTGACTAACCAGCTCAGCACTTCCAGCTGGTCGGCACCAGTTGCTCTTCTAATTTGGATGAGCAGCTTCTCGTGTGACGGCCTATCCAGCGTCAGATTTGCTGCTTGACTCCCGCGACCTCACGCAATTCATCCGAACCAAGCACTTCGCCAACATAACTAAAAAAGTTTATGCCCAGCGGCCAAACAAAATATCTCGCATTTTCCTCTTTTAAAGCCACCAGCACTGCCCTTGAGCGCTGTTGAGGCACGCCATAGTGGTCCGCCTCGACAAGTTCCCAAAAGCCCTGATAGCCAAGTGATGCGAAACTATCGATGATTTGCTGACGGTAGTGATCAAATTTGCAGGAGAAAAGACCTTTGACATTCTCCAGCATCAGAGCCTTGGGGTCGCATTCTGCAACCAGCCGTAAGGCTTTTGGAAACAGGTCTCTCTCGTCATCTTGACCTAGCTGTTTACCGGCAATTGAAAAGGGCGGGCATGGATCCCCACCAGCAATCAAGTCAAGGCCAATGTAGGCTTTCGCTGAGAATGACCTGACATCACCTTCAATGACATTCCACTCTCGCCGGTTGTTTCTCAGCGTCTCACAAGCCAGCTTATCAATCTCCACCAGTGCCACACGCCGAAACCCGGCCTGCTCCAAGCCGATGGCCTACCCGCCAGTGCCAGCACATATTTTAATTGACTTCATTAGTGTTCCAGTTCTATACGCTATCACTGCGGTGCCTGCGCCTAGCCGTTCTCGATCAGCCCCGTACTCATGCCAATGGTGGAGATGATGGGACTCGAACCCACGACCCCCGCCGTGCAAAGGCGGTGCTCTCCCAGCTGAGCTACATCCCCATCGGCGAAACAGCAGTATACCGCATCATCACCGCCAATGGGAGCGACAATGCGCAATCCTTTCTAGACTTACAGCAGACTTACAGCAGACTTACAGCAGGCACTCGCGGATCTTTTCCCCTTGGCCGGTATTGCTGACGCAGACCACAGTGTCACCGGGGTAGAGCATAGTCGAGCCTTTGACTATGGACATCTCGCCTTCATGGCCGACTGCCACCAGCAACACGCCTTCTGGCAGCTCGATGTCGGCCACCTGGCAGCCCGCAGGGCCGATGCGCCGCTTGCCCTTCGTGTTCGTCGAGAACGGCGGGATAATCACCTCTGTGACCAACAAGTTGCCCTGAGCCAGGGTCATCACGGCGTGTACTGCCCCGGCTGTGGCCTCACTTTCGATCAAACGTGAGATCACCGATGTGGACGATACGGCCTCCACCCCCACCCGCCGGAAGATCCGCTCGTTTCTTGGGCTGTTGACCCGGGCGATGGAACGGGGGGCATTGAAGACCAGCTTGGCAATCTCGCAAGAAACCAAGTTAACGTCATCAGAGCCGGTGGTGGCAACAAAGATGTCGGCCTCAGCAGTCCCAGCGTCATCCTGAATTCTGGAATCGCAGCCGTCACCGTGTACTATCAGTATCTGATGCTGCAGCCTCAAGGCCAAGGCATCGATCTTCTTCTCATTGATCTCAATAATTGCTACCCGATGGCGGTTGTCAAGCAAGGTATGGGCAAGCTGTTCACCAACCTTACCGCCGCCGTTGATCACCACATACATTTGCTTTACCTTTCTTGACCCGGCTGTCTGAATCCAAGGCCACGGATGCACCCATTAATCACGCATGTAGTGCTTCAGGGAATCGATCATATCTTTATGCACACCAACAATGACAATATCCCCGTTGTGGAGTACGCTTTCCTCGTCGGGGATCGAGCTGGCACTGCCGTCCGCCCGCTCGAACACCGCCACCCGCAGCTGATGCTTGCGCTCCAAATCACGCACCCGCACCGACTCCACATCCAGCTCATCTAAGTTCAGGGCAAAGCGCAACAACTCAAAGTCGCCCATGGAATCAACGTGGCTGCCAAGGCCGGCAATAACCTTGGAGTACATCTCTTCGGCCACCAAGTTGGTGCCGCAGACATAGTCGAAGCCTAGTTGCAGGTAAGCGTTCTCTCTGTCCGGATTGAACAGCCGAGCCAATACATGGGGCACCTCGAACAGGCGGCGAGCCACCTCAGCGATCATCAGGTTGCTGTTATCGATATCGGTGACCGCCGCCAGCACGTCGCACTCGTCTATCCCGGCCTCTAGCAGCACATCCTCATCAAAGCCAACGCCAATCACCCGTCGGCCCTCGAAGTTTCGCCCCAACGACATGAAAGATGCCGGATTGCTGTCGATGATCGCCACTTCATGGCCGGCTTCGGAGAAAAGCATCGCCAGCCGGGATCCGACCCTGCCACAACCAACGATGATGATGTTCATTGCCAGTTTCCCTAAAGGTTCTTGATCGCCTCGACGATCAGCTCGGTAACCGCGCTGACCTTGTCTTCACGCAGCCGCCCCAAGTCGTTGTCCCGATACCGCCAAGAGTGGGGTAGGTTGTTTCCCATGCCAATCAACGATATGGCACGCCCACCACGCTTCAAGGCAAAACTAGCGTCCGTGTTAAATGCGGTGTAGGCTCGCGGCGCCATGGGCATGGCCAGTTCCTGGGCAGCCACTGAGAACAGATTCTGTAAGCGCTGGTCGGTGCGGCTGGAAACAGGCTCACCTTCCAGAATGGTATAGCAGAGGTCGCCCGCACCAACTCCCAGCAAGTTGATGAACAAGCTGCCCCGAAGCTGACGGTCATGCCGCTTCAACAGGTCTTTGACTCCCTCATGGTTCAGCTCGCCGGCGCCCAAGGCAACGAGCCAAATCTCCTTGTCTAACAACTCCTCAGAGAGCCCTTCCAAAGCCGCAACATCTTCCTCATAGTCTAGGCCACCATAAGCGCCACCGCGCCACGGGTCTTTGCCCTCATCATCAAAATTGTCCCATGAGCCGATGGAGTCACCTTCTTTGCGGGCATCGAAATCCTTGTCAACACCTAGCCATTGCGATGGCGGCTCGTCGAAGCCCCGCTTCCGGCGACTTGAGAATTTGGCGCTGATCGAACTGAAGAAGGAGCGCACACCGGATTCCTTGATCTGCGCCAACTCGGGGTCAGAATAGGTGCCGGCGCTGGTGTAGTGGCCACCGGTCATCTGTGATGAGTCGTCGGCATCTTCCACGAAGATCTCCTCTTCTTGGTGATAGGCCAAAAGCTCCTCGCCCACTGGCTTCATCACACCGGTTGAGCCCAGCGGGATAAATGACCCGGTATTGGAGATCGGCGATTCCTCGGTGGAGAAAAGCTCATCGGATGGAAGGTCTGCGCCCGCCAGTGCCTCTTGTTTGGCAGAGAGCTTGGCGGTCGGGCTGGGAACCACTTCCGGCAAGTTATGCAGCCGCTTATTCAAATTGTCGATGTTCCCGGTTTTTTCCTTGCTGGAAATACTTCCCGTCTGTTCTTTGCTGGATATGTTAGCGGTGTTACCGGTTTTGTCTTTACCGGAGATGTTGCCAGTTTTCTCCTTGGTTGATTTCTCCTTGGTTGAGCCTCTGCTTGCCAACCCCTGCGGATTGGTGGCAGCCAAATTACCAGTGGCATCACTGCCTGCTGCAACCGCCCGGACAGCCGTTGGTGCGGCAGGAGCGCGGCCTTTAAGGCTCTCATGACGCGGAGCGGCAACTGCCGAGTTTTCTGACTCATCTGTGACTGAATCCGGGCGCGGCAACACCTTCTTACGCGACGGCATCACCTCTGGCAATGAACGCAATGCCGCGTTGGTGTCCGCCTCGTCTTGAATCGGCAGAATCAAGGTGCTGGAGTCGGCATCGTCTGCTGCAATCACTTGGAAGGCCTGACGATCCAAACCTGACATATCCGGCCTTGCCGTTCGCTGCTCTGGAGCCGATCTACGACCGCTGGTTGGGGACACAGCACTAGAAGCATCAGGTGAGGCTTTGGATGCCTTGGTGCGAGGTGTTGCAACCATTGATGCCTTGTCAGCGGCCGGCTCCATATCGTCTAGCTCAATCGCAGCAGGCTTCTTTTTTGTGGGAACATCGTCTGCAACTGGTTCTTTTTTGGCCGGTGAGCTAGCGGGGGCGATTTCCGGAGCGGCTGTTCCGCTCTCAAGAGCCGTGCTGTCGATATCCGCTGGACTTTTTATCGAGGCCGCGCTACCGGCAACCTCAGCAGCGGACAGCATGGGCTCATCAGGGGTCGCAGGAACCACGGTGGCCACAGGAGTCACGGCGGGCGGTGGTGTCACGGCGGGCGGTGGTGTCACGGCGGGCGGTGGTGTCACGGCATTTGCAGGAACCGCTTCTACCGCAGGAGTTGCAGAAGCCACGGGGGTCACTGGCGGAGCCACTGCGGTCACTGGAGCCACGGGGGCTGCAGGGACGGGCACTGGCAATTCAAACTCTCCCATCGCCGCCGCAGATGTATCAGCCGAAGCCGCATTGGCCGCAGCGCCAGTTTTCTGCTCTGTTTCTTGGGAGCGCTGGCGGAGATCTTCGGCAGTAATTGGAATATCAGCAAAGATCGACCGGCCTGTTTCTGAGCCGTCCCCGTGCCGCGCCAGGCGGTCGCTTTTCTCCTCGGCTTTCTTTTTGGCTTGGGTGAACCAAGCCGGCACACTTGGCTCTGGGGATATCTCTGGCTCAACCGGCTTCGCAGCCGGCCGCGCAGCCGAATCTATAGCATCCATCTCGCCTATCGGCTCCGGCACAAAAGGCTGCTCTGGAGCCGCCCGGCGGCTGACGAAGGGACTGCCCAGCACCGTGCCTACCTGCACCAGCTGATCGGCCACCGACCGCACCGGTTGTACCGCCGTTCCCGCCGATGGCGGATAAACTGGGTGTGGGTGGTCAAGCGAATGGCTTTCAGGAGCAACCGCCTCAGGGTACTCGCCTTCCGGCTGCCCTGCCTCGGGCACCTCTGCCGCCTCTGGCAGGTCATCGGCAATTTCCTCTGGCGGGTTCGCAGCTTGCTCAGGCTCTAACAAGACCTCGCTACGCGCCAACGGCCCCGCGCTTGCAGCAGACCGCAGGGACGACACCCTACGAGCGCGACCCTGATGCTCTCCGTCAACCGCAGCCTCGGCCTCTTCCTGCGGCTGGTTTATCGGTTCTTCAACTCGCCGGGCAAGCAGCTCGCCAAGCCGATAAAGAACACCTACACTGGAAAGATTGCAATTGGCTCCAAGCTGATAGGGACGCACTTGGTTGATAATTCCGCCAATTAGCGAAACCCCCACGACCACCGCGCCGACGAACATCAGCCAAGAGACAATGGGCTGGATAACCTCGGGCAAGGGCGCAAAGTCCAAGATCGCAGAGAGCAACACGGCAAGCAGGCCGCCTCGCAGCAAATACCTCAGCACCCCCAGCCGACTGGCCAACGGCAGCGAAGTTTCTAGAAGTGCCCGCCCACTGTCATAGTTCGCCAGTATCACGACCTTGCGGCCACGGCTATTGCCCCCCCGTTTGCCGGCTGGCTGATAACGGGCGATGACGTTTTGGCTGATGCGCGCGGGCAGAAAGCGATTCAAAAGCTGCAAATGCAAAGTACCCGGCAAATGCAACAACACGCCCAGCAGCACCAGCACCAAACCGACAATCGAAGCTTGCGACTGCGCCCCGAACAGGACTGCCCCCAGCACCACCAAAAAGTTGCCGGCCAAGGGCAAGTACTGGGCCCATGGATAACAATTGAATTCGTCAACATTCGTACTTAAACCAAAGCTCTCAAACTGCTGGGCGATGATATCCGCAGCCCGGTACTCCTTTTCAGTGCCTGCAGGCCTGAAGCCAACATCGCCAGCCAGTTCTTCGAGGTACTCGACGGTCATGATTTATTACCTTCCCGATAGGCTCCTCAACAACTTACCCACCCTGCCCGTGTGCACAGCGCCGCCACTCTCAGAGCACCATGCGCACGAACGAGAACGGTACGGTTCTGCTCACAATTCAGTGCAACAACTTTAATTGCTGCTTCTCTTGATATTATAGAGCAATATTGGTAAAAACATAAATTGTTCAAAACTTATATTGATACTCCTGTCGAAGTTTCGTATACTCACCCCTCGAACTCAGCCGCTGAGCGACTGGGGTTCGCCGGGATTTTGCTCGATCCATGCCCGCAGCCTAACATCAATATCAGCAGTATTGCTGCGCAGTTCGCGGTAAGCATTACGCCAAGGGGTCGTCAAGCCGTCATAGGCATCGACAATGATGCTCCGGGGGTCATCCGGGACCTTTTTCGCCATCTCTACAGCTTCGGCATCCTTGGCCAGAAATTCTTGGTTTTTCTGATTGGCGGTATCATTGTCCTGAGCCAGGGCCGCTTGGTTGGAGGCGATGGCCAATTGGCAGGAATCAATTCGAGCGTTGGTGTAGTCCATCAGAGAGCCAAAGTCAGCAGTCTGGAAAGACTGGGCAGCCAGAGTCAGGGCATCTTTGGCCTCCTGTAATTTTTGCAACGCCCCTTGGTTCAGTTCTAGGGCATGGGGAAGCTGAGCCGGACCGGCGTTGTTCACTTCACTCACCGCTTGGCGCATAGCGGTGTCGGCGCTAACCAAGGCCGCCCAAGCTATGTCCAGCTGTCCGGCGCACTGCATGGCGCTGATGTCAGCATTGGTCAGCTGCACACTCAGATCAAGCAGCTGCTTGCGACTGCTGGCGGCATCGACGGCATCTTTGGCGACTTGCCGATTTTCCGGTTCGGCAAAGTCCCGCTCGGCTTTGCTGGCTTTCTCGACGGCTTGGTCCAAAACATCCTGCGCCCCTTCGACTTGACCGAGCAAGGCCTGCAGGTCGGGCAGAGAATCCAATGTAACCTGTGTATCCATGGTCTTATCCAAGGCCACCACCACAACATCAGCCTCTTGGATACAGGCAATGGCATCGGTCAGTACCGAATAGGCCTGCCCGGCCAACACCGAGCGCATCGCCTCGGTCTGCGCCTGAAGCACACGCAGGTAGATAGACAGTGAGCCGGTCAATACGATGAACACCGCAGCGGCCGTGATCAAAAGTGGCCAGATCGGCGAGCGCTCCTTCTGGCTCTCTTCAGCCAAGGCGGCCAGTGATGCCTCAGCGGTGATCTCCACGTCCGCCAAGTCAAAGTCGTATACCGGCGGCGAGTCGGGCGCTTTGTTGCCGTTCTCAGCCACCGCCTTCTGCAAAATGGCCGTAGCGTCACTCTCCTTGCCCACCGGCAACGACGAGCCCGTCTCGATGGCCGTATCCAAGCTGGAGTCGGCTTTTGATTCGCTGTTCAGGAACTCATCGATCAGTGCCTCCATCTCCTTCGAGCTAGGAGAGGCGCGCCGCTTGGAAGGGGGCGCAGACGGCTTTGCGGGCGGTCGCACGGGCGCGGGCGGCGGCGAGAAGGACGAACCCTTGCCGCCTTCTCGGCCAGCGGTCAAAGAACGGCCTTCGTCGTCAGATGGAGGTATGCGCACGACCATTAAGCCCGCCAGCCACGCATGATCGTCTGTTCGCGGTCAGGGCCAACGGCAATGACGCTCACCGGCACTTCGGCCAGCTCCTCCAAGCGTTCGACGTAAGCCCGGGCAGCAGCCGGCAGCTCCGCAAAGCAGCGGCAACCACTGATGTCTGCTCCCCAGCCTTCCAGCTCCTCATATACCGGCATCGCATGGTGGAAGGCAGTCTGCGAGCTAGGCACACTGCGGTATTGCTGCCCCAAATATTCATAGGCCACACAGACCTTGATGCTCTCGAAGGCCGAGAGCACGTCGAGCTTGGTGATGCAGAGGTCGGTCAAGCCGTTGACCGCCGCCGCATAGCGAATGATCACGGCATCATACCAGCCACAACGCCGCAGCCGACCGGTAGTGGTACCCACCTCGCCGCCGACCCGCGCCAGCTGCTCACCGGTCGCGTCGCTAAGCTCGGTCGGGAAAGGTCCAGCTCCAACCCGGGTGATATAGGCCTTGGCAATGCCTAGCACCTTGTCAATGGCCGTGGGCCCTACGCCAGCCCCCACACTGGCACCACCAGCCGTACAGCTGGAAGAAGTGACAAAGGGATAAGTGCCGTGGTCGATGTCCAATAACGTTCCTTGGGCACCCTCGAAGAGCACCCGTCGACCCGTTCGCAGGCCGGCATTCAAAACCGCCGAAACATCGGCAATGTGCGGAGTAATGCGTCTGGCGTACTGCAAGTACTGCTCGCTAACCGCATCGACATCGAACGGCCGGGCGTCATAGACCCGGGTCAACAAGGCGTTGGCCGTCTCCAAGGCCGCCGCCACCTTGAGGCGAAAGATGTGAGGGTCGTCCAAGTCTTGAACGCGAATGCCGCTACGAGCCGCCTTGTCCTGGTAGGCCGGTCCGATGCCGCGCTTGGTGGTGCCGATCTCGTTTTGGCCAAGGCGCAGTTCGCTGGCAGCATCCAAGGCCAAGTGCCACGGCATGATCAGATGGGCGTTGCCGCTGATCAGCAAGCGATCACAAGAAAAACCAGCAACGGTGAGGCTGTCCATCTCCTTCAGCAATACCGCCGGGTCGATGACACAGCCGTTACCGATCACCGGTGTCACCTGCGGGTACATGATGCCTGAAGGTATAAGATGCAGCGCCAGTTGGGTGCTGCCGTGGATCACCGTATGCCCGGCGTTGTTACCACCCTGGTAGCGCACCACATAGTCAAATTCTGGGGTGATCAGATCAGTAATCTTGCCCTTGCCTTCGTCGCCCCACTGGGCACCTACCAACACTACTCCCGACATCAGGTTCTTCCCTTTCACACTCATAAGCGCCGCATCCCAAACAGTTTGAATGTATAATACATAGTGGCACTTTAAAATCAACCTGTTTGGGGTTTTCGAAAAATCCCAAGGCTCAAGTATACTATGAGCACCTTTCAAGAAAGGAACTCCATGCCCGATTCCCAAATTCTCTATCTATTTGTTACACTCTCCGCAACAACGGTCGTCCTCTTGGTTGTTCTGATCGCCTTGGTTATCCGACGCCTGTCTGCAGGCTCGTCAGAAGACAGGCAGCGGCACGCTGAACAAGTGCAGACCGCCGTTCAGGAGGCCGTCGGGCAGATGCAGGGACGACTGGCCACCCTAAACGACGACTTCTCCCGTATTGACAACTTGATCCGCACTGAGCTGGGGCAAAACCGCAAGGAGGCCGTCTTCCAAGACGAGCAGCTGCGCGCCTCGCTTACCGGTGCGCTTGGCCAAAACCGCGACGAGATGTCCCGCCAGCTCGGTGAGATCCGCACCACGATGGAAGGCCGCCTGCAGCAGCTGCAGCAAGAAAACGCCAAGAAGCTGGAGGAGATGCGCTTGACCGTAGACGAGAAGCTCTCCCAAACCGTAGAGCGACGCTTCACGGAAAGCTTCACGCTGATCAGCGAGCGCCTAGAGGCCGTGCAGCGCGGGCTGGGGGAGATGCGCAATTTGGCAAACAACGTCGTCGACTTGAAAAATGTGCTGGCCAACGTCAAGAGCCGCGGCAATTTCGGCGAGTACCAGTTGGGGGCGATACTGGAGGAGATCCTCTCGCCAGAGCAGTACGAGAAGACCTTTGCCCCCAAGCCCCGCAGCCAGCAGCGCGTGGAGTTCGCAGTGCGGATGCCCGGACGCGGCGAGGGCGATGGCGTGTTCTTGCCCATCGACTCCAAGTTCCCACTAGAAGACTACCAACTGCTACAGCAAGCCTATGAGGCCGGCGACAACGCCGAGGCCGAGGCCGCCCGGCGCAAGCTGATGGAGCGGGTCAAGCGCTTTGCCCTAGATGTTCGGGACAAGTACTTGAACCCGCCGCGCACCACCGACTTCGCCATCCTCTTCTTGCCCACCGAAGGGCTGTACGCCGAACTGCTGCGCCAAGCCGGTTTTGCCGATACCATGCTACGGGAGTGCAAAGTGCTGCTAGCCGGCCCGACAACGCTGATCGCCTTGCTCTCCAGTCTGCAAATAGGCTTTCAGACGCTGGCTATCGAGAAGCGCTCAGTCGAGGTCGGAAAGCTCCTCGCGGCGGTCAAAAAGGAGTTCGAGCGCTTCCGCAGCGCCTTAGAGAAGATCGACCAGCGCCTGCAGCAGGCCAGAAAAGAGATCGGCGATGCCACCCATCGTGCAGACCGCATCCAGACCCGCCTGAAAGGCATCGATGCCCTACCCAGTGCCGAGAGCGAGCTGCTTTTGGGCGGGGACAACCCCGACAACGCCCCGGCCAGCGACCCGGACGACCTGCCGGACGACCTGCCGGACGACCTGCTACAGATCACAACCGGCAGGTCTGGAGCCGACAGCCACTTGCCCGGCGACCCGGAAGACGAGCAGTAAACCTCTCCCTACACTCCGAACTGCTTTCTGGGTATCTCGCAGGTTTATTCAAAAGTTCATCGACGTCTATTTCGGCGATGACTGCCCGGTGAAGGAGAAAAAGGCCAGTCTGTATGAATGAAGGTAAGTTCTTCTACAATATTATGATAAACAAAAACGGCAGCCCCAAGGCCGTTACCAACGATCTTGAGATGATGCTCAAAGCCTACGAGTTTAGCGTCAACGGTGACATTGCCGACAACAATAAAAATAATAGCGTAGAGCAGGCATACAAAGACCACTACGAGTACGGCGACAATGGGCAGATAACGTGGTACAACATCTCAAAGAAAATTGACAACACTACCGACGCTATTCTGACCTACAAGATGAACACCAGCCCGCACTTAACCCAGAACTAGGATCACCGCCTAAAGGAGACTGAATGAAAACCCAGATGAGAAAAGTACTGACCGCTGTGACCGTCAAGAACTACGCTTACCCCTCGCACTTTGACCTTTCCTTGGTGGATGCGGGCGTGGCAGCGGACTTCAGGAAGCACGAGAAAGACATCTGTGAGATCGCCGACTATTTCTTGCGCCACCCCGAAGCCGGATATGGCTTTGTCTCCCTTGGCAACAACGAGCAGATCGTCATCCAGTACGATTTGAAGCTCGGTGGCGCCGAGGCGGCGATCAGGAGGTTCTTCCTAGACAGCCCCTACTGGATGACCATAGAGGTGGACAGATTGGGAGTAGGGTTCGATTTTTGCAATACCCAAGACGCTCAGAGTTACCTACATATCGATTTTTCCTATTTCGACGACTACACTGACGAGGACAGGGAGAATATTACGCTCACCAAACTGGCGCCCTATTGGACATACGGCGATCATGGTGCCCCAATATGATACATAAAAGGCACCGAATGGAGCTCGGAAAGGCCCCTAGAGAGAATGGCCTGCTATGGGGGCAACATCACGGCTGGCTCCCTCAAAAACACTGATTTGCTAGTCAGCTTACGCGCACAAGATAGGCGTTAACCAAACCGAATTCGGCTTAGTTAACGCCTACGACCATCGACAACCATCGCGGGCTTGGCTGGCGATGGTTGGGCCTTGCGCTTAAATCGGCACTTTTCTGGGCTGCTCCTAAAACGGGGCATCGCTGTAAATGGCGGGAGCCGGCTCGTCTACTACTACCATATTCCGGAAGCGTACGAAGGGGCCGTCGAAGATTAGTTTGACCCGCCCGGTTGCACCGTTGCGGTTCTTGCCGATGTAAAGTGTCGCATTATTGACAGGTGTGCCTTGCGCAGATGCGGCCGTTTCTGACTCCAGCTCCTTGGAGGACATCGGCCGGTCGATGAATAACACCACATCGGCATCCTGCTCGATGCTCCCCGATTCCTTCAGATCAGAGAGCTGCGGTGTCTTATCATCGCGACCTTCGATACTGCGGTTCAGCTGGCTGAGTACCATGATCGGGACACCCAGCTCTTTGGCCAAAATCTTCAGACCGCGGGTCAGCTCGCCGATCTCGATCGCCCGCTGCCCCTCGTAGCGACCGCGTGAAGTCTGCATCAGTTGCAGGTAGTCGATGACGATAAAGCCTTTGTCCTTTTCCACGTCACGCATCTGCCGCCGGGCCTTGGCGCGTAGCTGCATCAAGTTCAAGCTAGGATTGTCATCAATGTACAGCTCGCAGTCGTTAAGTTCACCACAGGCTCCTATGATTTTCGTCCAGTCGTCCGTACTCAGGTCGCCGGTGCGCATTCGCCAGTGGTTGACCGAGGCCTCGGCGCTAATGATACGCTGGGTGATCTGCTCGGAGGGCATCTCCAAGGAGAAGAAGGCCACCGTCACACCTTTCTTGGCAGAGTTGACTGCAAAGTTCATGGCCAAAGTGGACTTGCCGACACCGGGACGGGCAGCCAGGATAATCAAGTCGCCAGCCCGGAACCCGGCCAGCTCCTTGTCCAAGTCCACAAAGCCGGATGGCACACCGAGGATCCGCGTTTGGCTATGAGCCTGTTCGTCGATCGCCTCCATGGCCAACCGGGACAACTCGTTGATTCGCACGAAGTCCGACTCGACCCGTTTCTCGGTTACTTTCAGCAGATGCCCCTCGGCTTTCTCCACAATCTCCTCGGTGTCGTCCAAAGGGCTGAAGGCCAAGCTTTCGATCTCATGGGCGGCACCGATCAAGGCACGCATCAGGGAATAGCGGCGGACGATTTCCAGGTGGTGCTCCCAGTTGTAGATGGCGATGGAATTGTTGGCCAAAGCCACCAGATAGCTGATGCCGCCGACTGCCTGCAATTGATCGCGCGCCTCTAAGCGGTCGGCCAGCGTGATCTGGTCCACCGGCGAATGCTTATCGGAGAGCTCCTTGATGGACTCGAAGATATTGCGATGGGCGACACGGGCGAAGTCCTCAACACGCAGCCTAGCCAAGGCATCCACCAAAACATCCTTGTCTAGGATCATCGCCGCCAACACAGCTTGCTCGGCCTCTGGGTTATATGGCGGCTCTTGGCCTTGCGGCAACACGGGGGCGTCAGTGTTTGCCAACTTTCTAGATCCTTCCTATCGGGTTTTGTTAGTGGCCAGCATCAGGCATCGTTGCCGATCGCCGACGCCCGAAGTCAAACCCCCTTGGTTTCGTTCGTAACGCTGCTGGCCTGATGATTTTCAGATTTGATTCTACCCTGTTTCAAGATCGCTTAGAGTTTTCTTCAAGTTTCTGTTAAAACGGGTCAGTAACATACTGGTAGTTTGTGCGAAGCAAAAAGTCGAAGGCGCGGGTAAGATACGGACAATAGCGCGAGCAAACAGCGCGGCAGACACTTGGAAAGACACTTAGAAGGTTAGGATGCGCCCGGAAAGCCAGCAGCAGTTTGATGCCTATTTGCATCGGTAGCCGAATCGTGGTACACTACGCGAGTTCTTTTCCTGCTCGGATAGTTGCCTTCCAAACCCGAGCCGTATCAGCCCAAAGGAGGTGAACCATGAAGGCTTATGAACTATTGTTTCTCGTTGACCCTGCCTTGGAAGAGGATGAGCGTGAGGCCACTTTGGCCAAGATCGATTCTACCATCAGCTCCCAGAGCGGTACGGTCGACAATGTGGACAACTGGGGACGCCGCAAGCTCGCCTATCAGATAGACCATTTGGTGGACGGCGATTACACGTTGATTGATTTTCACGCCATCCCCTCTACCATCGCCGAAATCGACCGTGTGCTGCGCATTACTGACGCGGTTAAGCGCTTCATCATTGTGGCGCGTACCGATCGCGACTAAAACCCGCACCAGATCAAGCGACCAAGAAACAAGGTGATTGGCATGAGCATCAACAAAGTAATGATCAGTGGTAACCTGACCCGCGACCCAGAACTGAGGAGTACGCCCAGCGGTACCTCAGTGCTTACTTTCGGGGTCGCAGTCAACGACCGCCGGAAGAATGCGTCTACCGGCGAGTGGGAGGATTACCCCAACTACATCGACTGCACGGTGTTCGGAAGCCGTGCCGAAGCCCTGTCACGCATCCTAGTCAAGGGCATGAAGGTGGCCATCGACGGTCGCCTGCACTATTCGTCTTGGGAACAGGACGGCAAGAAACGCTCCAAGATCGACGTGACAGTAGATCAGGTCGATTTCATGAGCGCCCGTGGTGGCAGCGGTGCCAGCGACGGCGGCAGCGGACGTGGTGCGCAAGAAGTTGACATCCCGCCTGCCCCGGAGATCACCGTCTACGACGAGGACATCCCATTCTAGACTCAAAGGAGGTACATCGTGGCTGAATACGTTCGCCAGCCCCGTAAGAGGTACTGTCAGTTTTGCAAGGAGGAAGTGGACTTCATCGATTACAAAGATGCCACTATGCTGCGCAAATACATGACCGACCGCGGCAAGATCAAGCCCCGCAGGGTAACTGGCGCCTGCACCCAACACCAGCATGATCTGGCTCAGGCCATCAAGCGGGCACGGGAGATTGCGCTGGTGCCTTACACCGTAACTGTGGTCAATAGCCGTCTCGACCGCAAAAGCCGTAGTTAGGAGGTAGTGAGATGAAAGTCATTCTCTTGGGGGAACTCAGGGGGAAGGGCGGTGAGGGCGACATCGTCGATGTGGCGACCGGCTTCGCCGTGAACTACCTCTTTCCCAAAAAACTGGCCGTGGAGGCCAGCAAGGGGAACTTAAAGCAACTGGAGCTACGCAAACACAATATTGCCAAGCGTGAGGCCGAGCGCCTAGATAGCGCCGACAAGCTGGTCAGCGCCTTGGAAGGCAAGGTTGTGACGATCCCCGCCAAAGTCGGCGAAGAAGGCCAGCTCTTTGGCTCGGTGACTGCCCTGCAGATCGCCAGCGCTGTGGCCGAGCAGATCGGCCAAGAGATCGACCGCAAGCAGATCGACCTGCGCGCCCCGATCAAAACCGCTGGTGAGCATACGGCAGTGGTTTCCATCTACCGCGAGATCAGCGCCGCCATCACCGTTATGGTGGTGGACGAGAAGGCTCCCGAGGTCGTTGAAGCTGTTGAGACAGACGAGCCAGATGAGGCTGCCGAGGTCGGAGAGGCTGTCGACGGCGGCACCGAGGAAGCAGAAGTTGCCGCAGACAGCGCGGAAGCCGACGTGTCGGAAAATGCGGGCAAAGCTGAGGAGGTTGGCGAGGTTGCTGAAACCACCGAAACCGATGCCGATGCCAGCCCGGACGGCTTTACGACCGCTGCGACCGACCCGGGCGCTGAGCAGGCCGGAGCAACCGAGCCTCTGGAACTTGAGAGCCTAGCCACTGTGGCCGAGGTCGTCGACGAGGCTTCAGCTTCCGAGGCCCCTGACATCAACCCTGCGGAAGATGCCCGACAGCTTTGATCGGCACCTTTTGGCTCTCTGGTTAGTTGAGGATGCTGATGATCAGCCAGACAATCAGCGCCACGATTATTGCTGTGCCGACCCAAGCTGCTATCGAGCAGCCGGCTTTCTGCGCATAAGCTAGTTCCACCAGCCGCTCGCTTAGGCCTCTCCTCTTCCGGTAGTTGATACTGTTAGGGGGGAGGCCGACGGGCGGCTCAGCCTTCGTTAGGTGCCAAGCGCCGCCACTAGATAAGACATGGGCGAAATCCTCTTGGTTCAACGCAATCCGCGGGTGATCGCCACCACCAATGCGCTTAGCAATGTTAGCAATGAACCTCTCCAATGATTGCTTATGCTCTTCATGCAGTTGGCCATTATAGGCAAACCAAGCGACTTCTCCCGAAAAATGCTTCGTCTCGGACTCGAAATTGACCAAGGACAGCATACAGTGCAGCACCCAGCCCTGCGAGGCCAAAATATTCAGGCTCTCTGCCTCGGGCCCAACAACTATGCCCACGACTTGACCCACCCTCCCCAACAGCTCACGGCCAGAAGCGGCCGAGGGCAGCGCTGTAGACTCTTGATCAGCTGCCGCCCCAGTTGGCCGGGTTGGCAGCTCGGCGCTAATAATGCCCTCGAGTCCGGCCAAGAAGCGGTAACCGTCTTCAGCAGAGGGCTGAAAACGCTGATAGAAAGCAAGGTAGTTGCCAACAGTCGGCGGATAGCTGCCGTCATCAAACTGATGGAACAGCGGTGCCTCGGCCAGCTCATTGGAGAGCTGCCGATAGCCTTGGGGAAGTGCCGAATTGACCATGAAAATGGCACTGGCTTTTCGTGTCCTGTTTGCGCCGCCGCCCAGCGGCAGCATGGTACAAATCATGCCACACCACCTTGCAAGCAGGCCCGCCCCAAGGTCGTTCGGGCGGCCAAGGGGTGAGTGCTGCCCACAATATGGCGCAACAGCAGTAAATAGGCGCTTCCCTTGTTTGTCTTTGTCTGGTTGTCGCTCATGGTAATAGTATATCCTCAGCACGACAACAAAGCCCACCATACCGCCAGCCGAATATGCCAGCCAACACTATGTTATGCTTATGGCCGAATTATAATCGTTGTTCGGCGAGGAGGTGCATTATGTCCGATGATGCCAAAACAAGTACCCGTATGCCCACCGGAGAAGAGCCGCCAAAGGGCTTTGAGGCTCTTGCCACCGAGAAGCCAGCTCCGGGAAGTATCGATGTACGCGCCGCGTTCACCACCCAGTTAGCAGGCATTGAGATTGCTGAGATCGAGAAGCTGCGCGTGGCGGCAATGGCCAATATCGCTAATGCTATCGGCACTGCCCGGGTTGACATCAGCTTTGCCGATGAGCTGGATATCCTGAAACCATCAGAAGATGCCGCCAAGATGCTCTTTCGCGCCTATCGCAACGACGAGCTGGTCGGCTATGCCTTGGTGATCATCGGCTGGCCACAAAAACCCGACTGGATTATCCAGCACATGATAGTCAATCCCAACAACCGCCTACAAGGCGTTGGCACTGCCATTGTCAGCAAAATCGAGACCGATGCCCAAGATGCCGAGGTGGCAACCGACAACCTCTACGTCATACCCATCGACCAGAACGGCTTGGGATTCTGGCAGATGCGAGGCTACAACCAGCAGTCGGAAAGCTATGAGATAAAGATAGCCGACCGGAAGCGGAACATCAGCATTTATCACAAAAAAGGATAAGCCGACGGCTTCTTCAGGGAAGCGCCGACTGTTGCAACGCTTATTCCGTCCGAGCCGCCTCCGGCCGGCCGGTCTGGCCGCCGGCCGCCCTTGGGCTGACCTTGACGATAACCGACCCCCGGCCTCCCTGCATGAGGCCCTCCGTGGACTCCGAGTCGCCGGCCGCCACGATTATGTTCCTCAGCCCTCTCCCCCGGCAGTCAAGGCTCTCGCTCAACACGCTCATCTCGGCTTGGTAGTTCGACAGCTTCTCGTCGTAGTCTACACGTACTAGCTCGCAGCCATAGCTGCGGCACAGGGGGCCGCCCTGTCAAGCCAAATTCCGCGCCGACGGCAAAGTACCACAAAAAACCATAAGGCCGAGATGCACGGAACCGCGCACCGCGCCGACGGCAACGGCACAGCAGCCGGCACCGGGCACAGACGGCACGCGCCTTTGCCGAAAGGCGCTGAGTTGGCACTGTCGCACCGGACTGCGAGTCAACATGAGCCGCATTTAGCCGTATGGAAGCGCCGATCAATCCCAAACCCCAGTCATCGCCGACTTGACCGGCAACCTTTCCCCTGATCAACATGGTGAAAAATTGCGATCCGGAGGCCGCAATGACTAGGGTTTTGCTTAATTCGGCATCCCCCTAAGCGGTGTTTGTGTTCCCCAAATAATCGACTGCGGCAAAGCCTGCCAGTTGCCCTTGACCAACGGCTTTAGCAATCTGTAGGGGCTTTCCTACGCAATCGCCGGCTGCGAAGACACCTTTGACTGAGGTTGCCATGTCCTTCTCCACCTTAATGTAGGCACCGTCCAGCGCCAAGCCCGGTAATAGCGCGTCTGGGGCAATCGCTGGCCGGAGGATGAAGACACCTGCCACATCCACTTGCACGGCGGCCTGGTCGGCGGCATCGATAAACTCTATGGCCGTGACGCCTTTACCATCGCCGGTAATCGCTGTCACCTTGCCTACTCGCCGCTCTATGCCCACATCTAGCTTCATCAGCTCAGAATCAGCCTTCGGTGCCAGGTAAACCACCTCGCAGCCGATGCCTTGCAAAAATGTGGCCTCGCTTATAGCCTCGCTGTTCAAGCCGATCACAGCTATTCGCCGCCCCCTGAACAACATGCCGTCGCAGGTAGCACAGTAGCTGACCCCGCGCCCTAAGAACTCGGCTTCTCCAGGAAAAGACTCGGCAGCCGCTATGCCCAAAGCCAATATCACCGTGGCAGCTTGATAGTCCTCTGTGCCGCTGGTCAAGGCGAATTGCTGGCCGAAGGGCAACACAGAGACAACCCTTCCTTCCCGTATCTCGGCACCCAGCTTCTCGGCTTGAGCATACATTGTTTGCAGCAAACATAAGCCGCTCACCTCGGGCATCCCCGGGTAGTTGTCAACCCGCTGGGAGCGCGCCAGGGGCGAGGCCGCTAGCGGGTTGGAAAGCACCAGCACCTGCTGGTTGCGGCTACGAGCAGTGATAGCTGCCGAAAGCCCAGCTGGGCCAGCGCCGATGATCGCAATATCGTACATCTTGTCCTCCTTTTCTGGGGAAGCGCCGGGGCGCTACCCTGCTGCCCGCTTACCGTGTGCTTCGATGCCTAGTTCGGCCAGCAGGGTGTAGAGCTGCCCGGGGTCTAGGCCGGCACATTGGGCAGCATGAGGCAAAAGCGAGGTCGGCGTCATGCCTGGTATCGTGTTGGTCTCAATGACCCAGGGCACGTCTTGTCCATCTACGATAAAGTCCGTTCTGGAGACACCCTGACAGCCCAGCACTTGATGTGCTGCGCTGGCGTGCTGCTGGCAAAGTTCGCTGACCCCATCAGGCAAGCGTGCTGGACAAATATGATCTGACCCACCATCTGCGTATTTTGCTTGATAGTCATAGAATTCAGCATGGGGCAAGATCTCGACAATCGGCAAAGCCCGCAAACTGGCGTTGCCCAGCACTGAGGCCGTCACCTCCATACCTTCGACAAACTGTTCGACCAAGACCTCGCTGCCATAGGAGAAGGCCTTTTGCAACGCCTCAGGCAGATCACTGCTTTGGTTGACGATGGAGATGCCCACCGACGAACCCCCGGCCATCGGCTTGACCACGCAGGGCAGACCAAGACGGGCCAGCCCTGCCTCGGCTTGCTGCCAAGCGGCGGCAGGGAGGCCGGGGATGGGCTGATCCTGACCGGATGCCTGATTCCCAAGTTGGGGTGGTACAAACCCTGCCCTCAGCGTCAGGCTTTCTGGTACGTTCAAACCAACACTGCGGTAAAACAGCTTGCTCTTCTCCTTGTCCATGGCCAAAGCGCTGGCCAGTACGCCACTGCCAGTATAGGGCAGCCCAATCAGGTCGAGCAGACCCTGTATGCTGCCATCTTCACCGCCCGATCCATGCAAGGCCAAAAACACCACGTCCGGCTGCAAGGCGCATAGCCGCTCTATGAAGTCTGACGCTACCGGATCGATTCGGCTCACTTCATGCCCGTGAGCACTCAAGGCTGCCTCAGCCGCCCGTCCCGAGGCCAAAGACACTTCGCGTTCGCTGGAGCTGCCACCTGCCAACACGACGATATGCAGTTTCATATGCTGAGTATGCCCCATTCCACATCCTGTCAAGCCGACTTAGAATCCTGTTATTGTCGATTGTAGAGAATACAGATTACAATGAGAAGCCGGAAGTTACAAGACGTAGCGAGGATGATGAATTGGAGACACCAGCATTGGGCATCAAGCGCTATGGGGCAGATGCCTTGGAAGCGCTGATAGGCGACCTTCAGCAGCCAAGATACCGATCCGACCAACTGGTTCACTGGCTATATGGTCGGCCCTTACAGCCACCTTTGCTTGATTACCAGCAGATGGCCAATCTGCCGTCTGCCCTACGCAGCGCTCTTGCCGAACGTGAGCCGCTGGCTGCCCCAACTTTGCTAAAACGGCAGGCTTCCACCGACGGCAGCCGTAAATACCTCTTGGGGCTGGCCGACGGCGAGCGCGTGGAGTGCGTCGGAATCCCGGACAACGGCCGGCTGACAGTCTGCTTTTCCACCCAAGTCGGCTGCGCTATGGGGTGCGTCTTCTGCGCCACCGGCCACCTCGGGCTGACGCGCAGTTTGGCTCCCGGCGAGATGCTCGATCAGCTGTTAGTGGTGGCTGCGGATTTTCAAACTCGGGTGAGCAATGCGGTGGCCATGGGCGAAGGCGAGCCTTTTGCCAACTATGACAACACGCTGGCAGCGCTACGGCTGATGAACGACAAGCGGGCAATGGGCATCGCTGCCCGCCGCCTGACGGTCAGCAGTTGCGGTCTGATACCAGCCATCCGCCGCTTTACCAACGAGCCGGAGCAGTTCACACTGGCCGTGTCACTGCATTCTGCCATTCAATCCAGCCGTGACCAACTGATGCCCAAACTTGCCCAGCAAAGCCTAGATAAGCTGCACCGGGCATTAACGGTCTACCAAAAGCACAGCGGTCGACGAGTCTCCTTGGAGTACACGCTGATCGACAGCATAAACGACACGCCAGAGGAGATCGAGGCACTATGCACCTTCTGCCACGGCTTGAAGGTGCACGTCAACCTGATCGCCTTGAATCTTGGGCAAACTGCAGAGCTGCAGGCCTCCAGTCCGGCTAGGGCCGAAGCCGTTCGCCGACAGCTGGAGGCCAGCGGCATAGAGACAACACTCAGGCGCTCACGGGGCAGCGACATTGCCGGTGCCTGCGGGCAACTGGCAGCCCGAAGGGGCTAGGGGGACGCCGATTAATGCTGCCATGCTAGGCTGTGATCCGAACCGCCCTAGGGAGACGCCGATTAACTCACAATTCCGTCAATGCGCCCCCGAGCCGCGATCTTTCACCCTGCTGACCAGGGGAAAGATCGCAGTTCAAGCCGGCAATGACTGTAGTTTGGGATTGATCGGCGTTCTCTAGGGAAGCACCGGCTTGGTCAGAGGTCTGGTGGCGGTAACTTGGCTCACTGTGAGTTTGAGTTTTTGGGTCTTGCCGCCCATTTTAACCGTGATGGTCGTCTTGCCAGGCGCCAGCGCCCAAACCACGCCGACGGCATCCACAGTCGCCACTGCCCGGTTGCTGGACGCATAACTGGCCACCGCCCGACAGGCCTTGGCCGGAATAGGTCTCGGAACAAGAACTAGACTCTTCCCCACCACTATACTTGCGGCCTTGCCTTGGCCGATGCTGAACGACTTCAACTTCGTGGCCTTGGCCACCACGTAGACCTTGCAGCTAGCCTTTTTCCGACCGTCCGCAGCGATAGCCGTCAACTTGGCACTGCCGAGCTTCAGGGCAACCACTCTGCCGCTGCCAGCTTTGACTTTGGCCACTTTGGGGTTGGAGCTCGTCCAGATCGCAGCCCTGTTGGTAGCATTGTAGGGTTGAACGGCGGCCGGCAGCGTCAGCGAAGTGCCTTTGACGATATAGAGCACAACTTGGGTCTTGATGCCACTAGCCCTAACAGTGCGCAAAGCAGAAGGCCGGGCGGAAGGCCGGGCAGCAGGCGGCTGGGCAGTGGGCGGCGTCGGCACTATGGCATTGCCGCCGCCACCGTCGCTGCTGCTGCTGCCGTCGCCGCCGTCGGTCGGGGCAGCCGTAATCCGAACGGAAGCAATAGCGCTTGTCACTGTGGCCATACCCGGCACTGTACCCGGCATACTGGTTTTCACCTTACAAAAGTAATAGGAATTGCCTCTAGTTAAGGTATTAGGAATATAGTTGGGCGCTGTAGCGCCCTTGATCGTCTTCGCGCCGCTAGTGACAGCCGTGCTGTTGACATACCATTGGTAAGCAAGCGTTGATCCGACAGGAGCCGCAACGACAACGCTCAGGGCAGTCGCCTTAGCACCTTGGCTGTAAACTGCTGAAACTGGCTGGACAGTGACAACGGGAGCCTCTGTCTTGGGCAAAGACGGCACACCGGAGGCGTTTTGAGGTAGCACCCGGCCAGTATGGCTTTTCAGCCAAGCCGCCAGCCCGCTGACATCGGCAATGCAGTTGTTCTGGCAATAAAGCTCATCCAAGGCGGCACAGCTGCCGATGTCCAGGCCACCCAGCTGGTTGGCGGAGCAGTCCAAGGACCGTAATGCCTCGCAGCCACCAAGATCAATGGCCATAAGCTGGTTGGCGGAGCAGTCTAACTGTCGCAGTGCTGGATTGTTGCTGACATCTAGCGCCGTCAGCGAGCAGCCGGAGCAGTCCAGCTCCAGCAAAGCCTCGCAGCCGCTGAGATCGAGGGCAACCAACGGGCAGCCAGAGCAGTTCAGGAACCGTAACGCCAAGCAACCACTGACATCAAGGGTGTTGAGTTGAGAGTCTCCGAAGCAGGATAGTGAGCGCAAGGCCGAAGCACGGCTGACATCGAGGGCGGTGATGTTCCAGTTGTTCAGCAGTTCGATGCCCAGCACATCGGCACCTACGATCTTTTCAGGAACAATCACATCGCTCATGCTCCCCTTGTAGCCGGTAATGTAAATACCACCGTCACCAACATGACAGATAAAATCAGAGTCGCTTTTCATATTCTGCGGCAGCACCATGCCGCTGTGGCTGACCAGCCATTCCTCGATAGCCACAGTGTCAGAAATATTGTTACAGGAACAATCCAGATAACCAAGCTCCGAGTTGGCACTGATGTCCAGCCCGGTCAGCTGGTTATTGTAGCAATACAGCTCCTGCAGGGCCTGGTTGGCGCTGACATCGAGGCCAGCAAGCTGATTGTAGCCACAGGAGAGGTAGCGCAACATCGGGCTGTGGGAGACGTCCAAGACTGTCAGGCCGTTGCCATAGCAGCGCAACTCCCGCAGCGCCGGGTTGGCGCTGACATCCAGAGCCTTCAAGCCGTTGCCATCGCAGTTCAGGAACTCCAGCGCCGTGCAGTCGCTGACGTCAAGGCCAGTAAGACCGTGCCCTGGCAAATCGATACTGCGCACCGCATAGCCTGCGATCTTCTCCGGAACAGCCAATTCGGACGATTCCCCGGAATAGCCGTTGATAGCAACGCCGCCGTCAACAAGGCAGCATTCCAAGCCAAAGCTATTCTCCAAATACTGCGGCAGCAGCTCACCCTCATTGCCCTTCAGCCATTCACTGAGATATTGCAGGTCGGTGAGGTAATTGCCAAAGCAGTCCAGATAGACAAGCGCGGCGTTAGCCCCGATGTCCAGAGATTTCAGCAGATTATGCTCGCAGTATAGAAAGCGCAGCGCCTTGTTGGCGTTGATGTCCAGGCCAGTCAGCTGGTTGTTGGCACAAGACAGGTATACTAGCCCTTGGTTATTGGCGGTATTCAGGCTGGTCAGTTGATTGTCGTAGCAGTATAGCTCTTCCAGCAACGGGTTGGCACTGATGTCCAAAACCGCAAGCTGGTTGCCGGAACAGTCCAGATACCTGAGCGATTTACAGGCGCTGACATCAAGGTTGCTGAGGCCACGCCACGACAAGTCAACGCTAACCACGGCATAACCGGCGATATTTTCAGGAACCACGATCTCAGAGGGGCTGCCCGAACAGCCGGTGACATAGACCTCATCGCCCGATACCTCAAACTCAAGTTCCGTAGCCGCGCCGTCAGTGCCACTAATTGCCGCCCGGGCCCGACTAGGCAGCAGCCCAACGGCCAACAGCATTGCCAACAGCACCGCTAGCAACGGCACCGTGACTCGCAGCCAATGGCTGCTTCTTCCGTTCCCAACACTCTCTCTCATATCATCCCTTTCTTCTTAACATCAGCAGACAACAGCGAAGTCTTAAAGTATAGGGAGATTATATCATATCTATTATCTATTATGCTAGTATTTTATTTTACTTTCACTCGTTCGCATTGCACAAGGTAGCGCTGTTGGGAGGTGCCTACTGGATGGCAGGAGAACAAGGTCACCATATCCCGTCCGGGCTGGATCTTGATCGCGCCGATCTGATGCGGGTCGATTATCTCGATGTTCACCACTTGGTAAACCAGCGTCTCACGGAAGTTGATAATCTTCACCTCGTCACCGACCTGCAGCTCGTCGATGTGCCGGAACATGTTCATCAGGTTGCCGCGATGGGCAGCGATCACCGCATTGGTGCTCGCACCGCCGATTGGGTAGCTGGTCTGAGTCAGGTGCACCGCCCCCTTTTGCATGTTCTCACTGTTCGCCCCCAGTCGGATGGGCAGTTCGATATTGATCTTTGGGAGGCTGATAAAGCCGATGATCCCGTCTTTGATGCCGTAGCCACCGAGATCGACGGCAGCTGTCTGGTAGGAGAAGGCATCGACTAGGGCGGCTTGGTTCGTCTGCGCCAAATTTTCGTTCTCCTGTTTCAGGTATCGATACAGTGCGTCGAAATCGCTGCTCTGTTCGTTGGTGGCCGTTTGCAGAAAATCATTTTTCAACTGGCTCACCTGATCGTCGTACACCAAGTTCATAAACCATGGGTAGGCCAGAACGGAGATGCCAACCGCTGCTATGACAGCGACGATTACAAGGCGTATTTTGGAGTGTTTTTTCTTTCGCTTCTCGGTAGGTTTCTCGACCATGCTATTCGCCCCCTTGCTTTGGTTTTGGATCGTCCTTGCGCTTCTCACGCCGTTTCAGCAATATGACCAGAACGATCAGCCCAAGCATAACAGCCGAAGTGATGGCAGCAGCCTGAACAACCATGCCGTCTACCGAAGAGCTGGCAACCCTCTCTGTCGTATGATGCTGTTCGGTATCATAAGGTATTCTTTTGCCACGCACTAACAGACGATGGCTGTTGACACCATAAGGAGTGCAGGTGACTAGCGTACAGTAGTCCTTGCCCAACACCCGCTGCAGGTCGTCGGTCACATTAGGTTCGATCACCTTGACCTGGTCAACCTGATAGGCTAGTGTTCGATCCAAGACATTGATATAGAAAGTGTCGCCCTCCTCTAACTCAATAAGATCGGTGAAAAGCCGGGCAGTAGGTAGTCCGGTATGGCCAGAAAGTACACAGTGACGGGAAATGCCACCAATTGGCAGGGTAGAGCCCTCAAGATGCCCGACTCCTCTGTTCAACGTCTCTTCACTGGTGCCATGATAGATTGGCAGGTTCACCCCGATCTTGGGTATATCCAGAAAGCCCATCACCCCGCGAATGTTCAAAGTCTGCCAATAGGTCTCGGGCATGGCCATACCCGACCCTTCAACAAAGGGGTCGTGGACTGGTGCCCCTGTCAAGCTCTCGTTGTATTCCTCAGCCGCATCCCAAGCAGCCCGCAGGTCGGCTTTATCAAACTCTGATACTTTTTCTTGATAGACCTGAATGGCCGATGAGCTGTTCTTTTCTGCTAAGTAATTGCTGATCTGTGGATAAAGCAACAATTCCAAGCCTACCAGCAAAATGCAAAGGGTGACTATGCCACGCTTCACCATGTTTATTCCACTCCCTCCTTGACTTTAAGAGAAGGGCCGCCGCCAGCGCAACGGCCCTTCTTTGACGCGCAGGTCAACGGTCTAGCATTGCCAACCTACTTCTCTGTGTCCACCTGACTGTCAGTGGACTTCTTCTTCCTAGTCAGGGCGACGATCACGGCAATACCAAGGATGGCGATGCCGGCAACCGTGAAGACAATAGTACCCATACCGCCAGTATTAGGCAAAACGAAGCCTTGGCTGTTGATAACTTCGATAGACTCAGTGAAGTTCAGAGTACCAGCGGAGAAGGTCACAACCTCCGGGGCAGTCAGCATGTTGTAGCCAGCCGGGGCGGCAACCTCGACCACATAGTAGGAATTGTAGCTGGTTCCATCAAAGTCGCGCAAGCCTTTGAAAGTTGCAGAGCCTTTGACATCAGAAGTAACCGTGTAGTCAGCGCTGCTGCCAAGGGCGCCCCAGCCAGCGCCACCAACATCAATCAGCTTGCCTGTGGCATCCATCCTCAGAAACTTGCCATCAGCGGCGTTCTGGGCGGAAGTAGCCACCTTGAACCGAGCACCGGCAAGGGCGCCACCGGCTTGATCGACCTTGTCGATATCGATATAGGCTGTATGGATTTTCGGACCCTCGTCGCCAGTGTCAGTAGTGATCTCGACACCGTCGTGGTTCTCGAAGTCGGCAGTAGCGTTGTTCTGGATGGACGGATCACTCTGAGCGTAGATCTTGTCATTGACCGTAGTACTGAAGCTAACAACCAAGCTACTGTAAGAGGCGGCCTTGGCCATGCCAGCAGCGGTTAGGGCAACAACAACAGTACGGCTGGAGCCAAAGTCCACTGTATAGTCAGTGGTGTCAACAAACGTAACCCCGCCGGGGTTCCCCTTGACAACAACATCGTCGTTGAAGTCTAGGGCATCGTCCAACTTGTCGGTCACTTTGAACGAAATGCTATTGGCGATGTCGCCGGGGACACTGGCCGTGATGGCATAGGGAATGGTATCGCCAACGGCAACGGCCTTGGCAGCATCATAGTCGTCAAGTACCTTGCTAATAGTCAGGATCTGGTTTTTCGGATAGACATGCACTTCATCCAGCCAGCCAGAGCCGTCCTGGCTGGTCATCGGCACTGCCACCAAGAAGGGGGCACAGGGTGCCTCGATGGACAGCGGTGAATCGTCTAGTGCGCTGGTTGCGCCGGCAGAACCCTGCAAGTCCTCGATAACCAGGTAGATTCCCTGATCAAGGCCAGCAGCCTTGGCCACACCACCAGAAGCACCACTGCCTGCGGTGGTAACCGATATTTTGGTGCCTACCGGATAGACATTCTCCGGGCTGGCGGCAGAGATATCGGCATAGACTTCAAGGTTTGACCCATTCAGCCTGTAAACCTTGCCCGCTTCTGGGGCACCGGCAGCAGTGGTGGTGTCCACCTTGTAGATATCGAAAACCACACCGTTGGCGGGAGTGCCGCCATTGGGAGCCGATGCCGTCGTGCCATCGCCTGCAGTGCCCTCTGTGCCGATGATCTTGTGGATATAAAGATCACCGTGCTCGGGCACCAGAGGGTCAGCGAACAACGGCAGGGCGAACAGTGACATCAACATGCAGGCCAAAGCCACACTGGTGACAATCGATACTGGACTCTTCTTCCTTGTTGCTTTCATTCTCGCCACATCTCCTTTGCTAAACGCCTTCATTGTTGAACCCCTAGTCGCCGAACATTTTCCACGTAACTTCAAAATCAAACCCCACCTTTCTGTTGAACCACACCTTCCCTTTTGCGTAAAGCTTGGAGGCGGCTTGGCCGCGCATTACAAGATTTCCGGAAGCGGCTGGGCCAATCACACTGCTGCCACCGGAAAACGGCAACATTTTTTTAGGTATGTCTGGATGTCAAAACACACGTCGGCAATGCTACGAAGAAAGCGATAGCAATCTCTCAAATTGAAGCAAACTGATTGTAGATGTCTCGATATAACGCACATACCTACGCCCTGTACTTTCTAACCCCAAATTTTTACGCCCTTACTGAATGTTGATCATTTTGAACATTCTGTTCATCAACATAATTCTTACAATCTATTAATAGCATATTCAAGTAGCTTGAAAGATTTTTAGAGTTACTATCTGTTGACATCCCGTAACTATTGCATGTTAATTCTAATTTTTCATATTATTTGAAACTGGAGAATTATTATAGGCGGATCGCCGGATCATGATGGACAAAATCGATGCTGAATCCGATATTACTTATTGCCAGCTCATCGCCCAAAGAAAGCTCGACTGGCTGATGTGGAGACAAGCGCTGGGCATTGAGGAAGCTACCATTGACCGACCCAAGGTCCTCGATAAACAGCTTGTCCCCATCAGAAAATATCAACGCATGCTGTCTGCTGACTGCCACGGAATCAGAGATCCTGATGTCGGCGCTGCTGGAACGCCCTAACAAAAGCTTACTGCCACTGAGCTCCCAGCTTTTGTTGTCGCTTTTCCGGATCAGGCAGAGGCTGCTGTTGTGTGTTGACTGCAAAACGGGCAGTGGGCACTCGATCACCGGAGCTGGTGGGGACGAGCCTGCGGAGGCACCCGGGCGCGGATCGTCCGGGGCTGGCGGTAGCGGGGCTGGCGGGGCGGCAGACAGGGACGGATCATCCGGGGCTGGCGGCAGATCATCTTGGGCTGGCGGGGACGGATCCTCCGGATATGCCTGGGATGAGCCTGCAGGTACTGTCGGCGGCGGATCGTCCGGGGCTGGCAGCAGCGGGGCTGGCGGGGCGGCAGACAGGGACGGATCATCCGGGGCTGGCGGTATCTTGGTTTGATCCTCTGAGGCCACGCTGACAAAATCCGGTTCCCAAACCGGTTTTACCGTCGCAGACAAGTCCGGCAACGGCAGGCCGCCAATATGATCCGCCGCTTGGCATGGCGTTAGCGGTTTCACGCCTAAGAACAGCTTGATCTCAGCTAAGGAGAACATTGTCTGTTTCTCCAGGTATCCCAAAGCGCGCTCGGCATATACGTGGCTTTCCTCTGTCATAAAACGGGCATGACTGACAATGTGGATGAGCAAGTCCAAAACCGTGCGCTCCTTGATGCCCGCATTGTTGAGCGGCAGGTAGACGAAGTGGGCGATAGCGTCCTCATCAACATAGACGTAGCCTTCATCCATAATCAAGTTTTCGCCTGCAAGCCCCGCTGTGGCCACTGTGTCCAATACCGTTACCACACTTTGGAGCAGGGACTGGAGCTGCGGCAAAGAAAGCCTGTTGGCTAAGAATGCCTCCAAGCTTAGCAAGCCAGTTGTTTTATAGAAGACATCGGGATGCTCTTCGCCGGCAGTGAAGGTGATAGGCAAAAGCCCCCTGACGGTGTTCTGTGCAATGTGCGCCGCAGTCGCATAATCGAAGATATCACGCTTGCCGAAGCTGACTTTTAGCAGCGCCTGCCCCTGTTTTTTAGGCAGAACGGCCTTGGCCTTCATACTGCGACCTTTGCCTCTGGGGAGCCATGACCACTGCCGCCGCCGCCGCCGCTGCCGCCGCTGCCGCCGCTGCCGCTGCCGCCGCCGCTGCCGCCGTTGCCGCCGCCGCTGCCATTGCCGCCGCCGCTGCCATGACCGCCGCCGCCGCCGCTGCCGCCGCCGCTGCCGCCGCCGCTGCCGCCGTTGCCGCCTTCACCCCCAGTGCCAGTGATGGCCGAACGCCTGCTTAGCGAGGTGAAAATACCAATTACAGAGAGTACGATGAAGACAATGAAGGCCAGCCTGGAAACATGTGCTATCTCAGCAGGAGAAGTTTCAGCTATGGGTATGCTGCCCAAGTTGACACTAACGATGATGGCGATGATGGCCATACTGATCAGCTGACCAATATTGCGCATAGTAGCTACAAAGCTGACTGCAGTACCGGAGTCTTCCCGAGGCACGAAACTCATGATGGCGTTCATGTTGGGGGAAGAGAAGATCGCAAAACCAACACCGATCACCACCAGCCCTAGGAACACACACCAAAGTGGGGTCTGCTCGCTGGCGAAAGCCAAGATGACCAAAGCCAAGCCACAGATACCCATGCCCAAGGAGGCCAGTTTGAACGGCGAATACTTGTCGGAAAGGCGACCGGTGATCGGCGAGAGCACCGCTTGGATCACCGGTGCGGTAATCAAGACGAGGCCAGAGATGGCCGGACTCATCCCCATCACCCGTTGCAAATAGATGGAGAGCAGATAGCTGACCGCAAAGGTAGCACCATAGTTTAGAAGTGCCGAGAAGCTGGAGAGCATGAAGTTGGGGTTATGCCTAAACAGCGCCGGTTTTAACAAGGGCATGCGTGCCCGATTCTCGTAAAGAATGAAAGCCGCGATCAATGCCAAGCCAATAGCAGCCGCAACATAGCCGATCAAAGTGGGCATGTCGTTCAACCCGAAGGCCAACAAGGCTATGGCCACCAGGTAGAGCAAACAGCCGGGCAGGTCAAGCAGCCGGTACAGCTTGCCTTCCGGCCGTGGTTTGGAGTTGGGCGGCAAAGCAATAAGGCCGATAATAGCCGTGACCGCCGACCATACCGTGACGAAGACGAACACCGAACGCCAGCCGAAATAGTGGGTAAACAGGCCTCCGAGCACCGGACCTGTGGCTAAGCCGACATAAACCGCAGACACCGACATACCCAGCACTCGGCCACGCACCTGCGGCGGGAAGGCATCGGTAAGCACGGCTTGACTGGTGGAGAAGATGCAGGCACCACCAATGCCCTGAATGACGCGCAGAGCGATCAGCCAGGCAAAGCTGGGGCAGAATATGATCGCCGCCGAAGATGCGGTAAAGATAACGAAACCGCAAACCAGTAGCGCTCGGCGGCTGGTCAAATCGCCCAAGCGGCCAAGGGGTAAAGCCAGCGAGACGCTGCAAAGGATAAAAGCGTTGATCATCCAGCCCAAGGCACTGGCCGAAGTGTGGAACTCCGCACCGATGGTCGGAGCAGAAACGTTCAACACGCTGACCACGAAGGGCGGCAGGAAGTTAGAGAGAATGGCCACCAGCAGCACACCGAAACTGCCAGCCGGCATCGTCGGCTTAGCCGGTGCGGCAGCCGCCGGCTGGCCCGGTGCGGCAGCCGCCGGCTGGCCTACACCAGCAGCGGCCTGACCTGCAACAGCGGCGGGCTTGGCCGCGCTAACGGCAGCCGACAGCCTGCCCGGCCCCACAGCCAGCCTACTTGCAGCTACCGCCTTGCTAGGCATTTCCAGTTCAGATATCTTGGGCCTTATTTTCTCCATCGCCCAATTGTAGAACACTTTCAGCAGTTATCGCCCGAGCAATAGGTATCCGGCCAGCGGCATCTGCCGCCCTCGCTGGATACTTACAACGCCTCCAGATCCCGCTCGACAATCCGCAGCTCCACAGCTCGCAAGCCCTTGATTTCACGAGCTTGCTCGGCAAAGGCCGGCAGCTTGTCCAAGCTGTCAAAAACACTGGCTTTGGAGAAGCCCACGACCCGAAAACTGCCAGCCTCGACTTTTATGTAACCGGCATCGCACTTCAGGGCATAAAGCAGCGTAGCCTCGCTCATTGTTGCGCCCGTACCCAGTCTCTGAGCTTGTCCAGCGGCTGGTCGGTCTCCAACAGGTTGCGGGCACGCTCATAGCCAGCCTGAATGCTGGGCTGACGGCCGGCCAAGTAGAGGATCAAACCGGCGTTCAGGCAGGCGATATCGGTACGCTCCGATGTCTCCCGGCCACCCAGCAACTCTTTCATCCGCTTGGCTTCAGCCATTCGGTCGCCCCCCATGCACAGGTCAGCGGCACGAGCCGGCTTTAAGCCGAACTCCTCTGGGCTAATCTGATACTCGCAAATATGACCATCAGCAGACAGCTCGCAAATATAACTGCAGCCCATGGTGGAGGCCTCGTCGATGCCGCCGGTCATACCTGGTTCACCCTCGCCGTAGACCACCAAGGCTTGGGAGTAGCCGATCTCTCTCATGATCTCGGCAGTCGGAGCCAGAAGGTCACGGCTGTAAACGCCGCGGATGGCATAGCGGGGCAGAGCAGGATTAGCCAAGGAGGCGGCGATATTCAGCACAGTGCCAAAGGCGATCTGGCTCAGGATCCTACCCAACGCAGTTGGGTGCACCAGCGAGGACATGCCGTTGAAGATGCCGATGCCAGCGGTCTCGATGCTCTTTTTCACCACGTCTGGCGAGCACTCCACGTTCACCCCCAACTCCTCGATGATGTCCACAGTGCCACAGGCCGAGGTGATCGCCCGGGCACCGTGCTTGGCCATCGGCACGCCGTCAGCGGCAGCGATTATCGAGGCAGCGGTGCTGATGTTGAAGGTCTTCACGGCATCCATGCCAGTGCCGCAGTTCTCGACCAGAGGTTGATCGGTGTCAACATTGACCTTCACAGTGTCCAGTTCATAGATCGTTTGCCAAGCGGCGGCGATTTCCTCAGCTGTCTCCCCCTTGGCAGTGAGGGCGGCCAGGAAGGCCCCCTGTTGCATGTCACTTTGCCGGTTTTCGAGGATCTCCCGAAAACAGGCGCTGGTCTCTTCGCGGCTCAGGTCGTGCTTGTTGATCAGCTTGGTGATGAAAGCACCGAATTCTTGGGGGCTCATCGCCGGTGCGTCGGACACGTCGGCCAGCCCTGCCAGCGGCATGGATGGACGGGCAGCGGTAATCGGACGGGCAGCGGCGGCCTTGGTGATGGCATCCAGATCGTTTGCTTGCTCGCGTACTTGGGTGCTGTCGCTCATAGTTCTAACTCCTTTGGTGTCGGGTAAAAAAAGGTGAATACATGCTCAAAAGGATCAAGTGTAAACAAAACCTCGGGCAACTCTGGCCACGAGATGTCTCGGGTAGGCAGATCAGCCATACCCACTTGGCCGGTAGCCAGCAGCTCCAAAGCCTCGCGGTCGTCAGTCGATGAGCAGCCATAGGCACCAACCAGCGACAACTCGCGATAGTGAACGTGGTTCAGGGCGGAATTGCCGATGTCCGAGGCATCGGTGAGGCCGCTAAAAAAGCCGATCTGACCGCGTTTGGCAGCCACTTCCAAGCCCATCTGAAAGGCATCGTTGCCGGGGCAGCAAGGCAATACGACATCGGCACCGCGACCGTGGCTGAAGTCCATGATGGCGCTGGCAGTATTGTTGTCAAAGTCCAACGACAGATCGGCAAGCCGTGTGCTCAAAGCCCTGCGGGCGGCCATCGGCTCAACGATGACGATACGCTCAGCACCACGTACCCGGGCTAACTGGGAGGTAAGCACGCCCAAAGGACCGGCACCGAAAACCACCACAGTTTCTGCTTGCTGAAGCGACAGGCGCTTGAGCATATTCAGGCTACAGGCCAAAGGCTCAGCCAGGCTGGCAGTGCGCGAGTCCAAGCCCTCCGGCACCTTGTTCAAGATGCCGCTTTGTAGGATGTCGCCAGACAAACTTAGCAGCTCAGAAAAGCCGCCATCCAAATGAAAGCCGATGATCTGCATCTTGTCGCAGAGATTGTCGATGCCGTGTTGGCAGTACTCGCAACTACCACAGGCCACGCCGGGGAAGACCTGAACCCGCTCACCAACCTCAAAGCCTACAACTGCGCTGCCAACATCCAGCAGATGCCCGACAATCTCGTGTCCCAAGACACGGGGAAACACCAAGTCACGCTGCCCCATGTGGAAAGCCTTGCGGTCGGTGCGGCAAACCCCACAGACTTCCACGGCCAACAGTACGCCGTCGGGGGATGCAGCCGGAAACTCACGCTCGCCGATCGCCAGCGACCCGGGGCCAGCAAGTACAGCACATCTCGCCCGTCTGCCAGTTTGGGTTTTCTCCAACCTGTGTCCTCCTTTCCAAAAAAAGAGAAACGTCCACATCAATACGATGTGGACGTTCCAGATCCAACATAAACTACATGACAGGCAGGTCTTCTGACTCAGTTCATCGCCCACCGCACCTTCCCCCGAAACCGGAGTGGTTATTGCGAAGGCTCCCTTTCACAGCGCCGGGCACGTTCGGGATTCTCACCCGATTCCCTTTTATCTCCAAAACCAAAACAACGCTTCCCGGAGATACCTGACACGTTTTCATTGCATCTTAGTCCAGTAGCCTCGAGTTGTCAACCGCCGCCGCTGACGGGCGGGGCAAGCCGCTGACGGGCGGGGCAAAAAGCTCCTCACCAGCTTCTTTGCAGCCCCTTCGGTCAAGCTAACTCAAGTTCAGCCGCCGCTTCATGTAGTAGCGGGTTATCAGGTAAAAAGCTACTGCAAAAAGAACGCACTGAGCCATAGAGATGATAATGATGGCGAGTGTCACCTGATTGATGCCCGGCGCTATCGCCGACATGGCAGCCCAACTGACAACACCTGAATCTGACATCGGAATGTCCATGTTCGCAGAGAGTATCGGGGCGCTTGGCAGCATTCCCACGTACATCATTATGAAACCGACAACTTGGATGGCGACATAGAAGACCACGTAGGCCAGCACACTGCCGCCGAGGCGGCTTTTGACCAAAGTCGGGCCGACAGCCATGGCCGCATAGAACATCAAGATGCCGTACAACATGCCCAACAGCAGCATGATTATCATCGCTACCAGCCAGAATGTCGGTTGGAAGCCAGTAAGGATCAGCAAGTTCCAAAGGTTGGAAACAGCGTGCCAGATTTGATCGTTCACCCCAAAGGGGGTCACCACCACCACGATGCTGGCAATCACGATCAAGGCACTGGCGCATGACCAAACCATACCACAGACCAGCTTGCCCAAAATATGCTGCTCAGTTGTGGCCGGCAGGGTGAGCCATAGATAGCCTTCAGCGCCGAGCATCCGATAAAAACGGAGAACGATCAGCACGGCAGTCACCACAAATACCGCGATTGCCACCAATACATAAGCGATCATGGTCAATCCCATTACCACTGAGGAATAAATTTCAGAATTGATAACATCCCTCGTTGCGACAAGCGCAGCGTTGATTCCCGCCAGCACCATCAACACCGCATAAAGCAGTACGAAAATCCGTGCGGTAGCCTTGAACTCATACTTCAGAATCTTTCCTAGCATCGGAATACCTCCCTGAACACCTCGTCCACACTTTTACCATACTGCTCGCGCAGACTATCGACGCTGGCCATGCGCTCCACGCGGCCGCCGAACAAGAAGACGACATCATCTAACACCCTCTCGATATCTGAGATCAAATGGGTACTGATGACCACGGTGCCTTGGTCGTTGTAGTTGTTGATGATCGTGTCTAGAATAAAGTCGCGGGCAGCCGGATCAACGCCGCCAATCGGCTCGTCGAGCAGGTAGAGTTGTGCTCTGCGACTCATAACCAAAGACAGTTGTACCTTTTCTTGAGTGCCCTTGGAGAGGGTTCGGAAGGTCTTGTTGGTGTCGATACCCAGAGAGGCCATCATATCAGTGGCCTTAGCGCGATCGAAGTCTTGGTAGAAATCGGCAAACAGAGCCAAGCAGTCTCGCACCTTCATCCAATTATCGAAGTAAAGCTTGTCTGGCAAGTAGCTGACTAGGCTCTTAGTCTGATGGCTGGGCTGCATGCCGCAGACAAGCACTTCGCCTTCAGTCGGTGTCAGAAGCCCGCAGACCAGCTTGATCAGAGTGGTCTTGCCACTGCCGTTGGGGCCTAAAAGCCCGATGATATGCCCGGGCGCAAATGAAAAATTCACGTGCTCAAGGGCTGTGGCAGCACCAAAACGCTTGCACAGCTGCCGAGCCTCAAGTATGGTGCTCATTCAACTCACCTCCGTTGGGTTTATGGGGGTCTTACGAGATGTCAGCATCTCAATCGCTAGCTGCGGCTCGATGCCCAAGCCCATCATGCTCTGGAAAAAAGCATCGATATAGCTTGTCGCCATACGCTGCCTTAGCTCTGTGATCAGCTTCTCGTCACTGGTCACCGTTCTGCCACTGGTACGTTGGGTGTGCAGAAGCCCCTGAGCCTCCAACTCCGCCAATGCCTTTTGCATTGTGTTTGGATTCACCCCAGCCTCGACAGCCAATGCCCGGACACTGGGGATCCCCGACCCTGGGGGATAAACTCCAGAGAGGATGCCCTTTTGGATAGTCTCCGAGATTTGGGCGCTAATAGAGCGGTCGTTGTCGAATTTCCATTTCAACACACACCTCCTTATAGATCAAAGCGATTAAAACGACACAGGCCTGTTAGTTGACACTAAGCTAAAGTCAAGTTGGCTGCAACGGCTCAACTGGCCTTAACTTTGTATCACTGTACTAAGTAATTAATATAATAATACAGAAGCTGAACGGCCGTCAAGCGGTGAAGGCTATGAATTTGCAGCAAAGCGACAAAATAGCGGCTGCCCCTGCTTGTGGCAAGGGCAGCCGGGTTTACCGCAGTGTGCTGGTCAGTGTGGTTCGGTCAGCACGGCTTAAGAAATCAGGTCACTGATAATAAGTATCGTACTCAACTAGCGAGGCACTTCCCGACTGCCACCGCCAAACCGAGCTGCTGGCCGAATCGGTTGACCCGACAACTGCAACGACTCTATAGCAGATACTGTCATACTTGCCCATCGCAAAGTCGTAGGTCAACTCATTCGTCGTGGCAACCTGTGCCCAACCAGAGCCACCACCAGTTGCTTTGAATATCTTGTAGGAAGTAGCCCCTGGATACGCAACCCAAGACAGCTTGGCCTGCGTAGCACTGGGTGCCGTGAGCGTCATGTTCGGGCCATAGCCTATGTTGAAGCTATAGGTTCCGCCTTGGCCGCCATATGAGTAAAACTTAACATAATAAGTGCCTTTTGCAAAGAAACCTCGGAGAGCCTTGCCCTGTTGCTCACTATCACAGATCTGACCATCGCTGTCATAGATAGTGTAATACTTGCCCTTCAATTCCGCAGAAACCGCTGTCTTAATCAAAAGAGCAGTGTCATAGGGCACACTGAACTTATAGTAGTCTACACCATCAGTGTTGAAGTAAGTACAGTCTGCTCCTACGATGCTTTTGTAAGTCTTGTTTAGACTGACCGCCTTGGCCTTCTTTAGGCTGTTGTTGCTGCCGCCAACCGGTTCTTTGAGGTTGTCCGTCGCAGAAGCGAACGATGCCGTGATCTTTATGGGGTCAGCACTGAAGGCATAATTCAAAACACTAACATAGTAGGTCCCTGCTGGCAGGTAGTACACCCTCTTTGAAGCTTTGTCATTCTCGATGAACATCTCCATGCAATATGCCCTGTTTTTGGTGGGCAACCAAGCCCAGAGATCCATGTCAGAACTCTTGCCCACTCCGGATAGCTTGATCGTCAGCTTGCCGGGATTTCTGAGTACGATCTTATAGAGCGACTCATAACGCGCTTTAGCCTTGACGGTGTAGGTCTTGTTGACCGCCAAGGTCTTGACCGTGTGCTTGACAACCTCCGATTTTTTCACATACGTGGCTGCCTGAGCCGACGTGGGTGTCGCACAGATGGCCAAAACGGCGAGCAACAGCGCCGTCACACCTAGGATGCAGACCTTCAATAACTTCCCCTGCGATCGATCAGTTGTACTTTCTGAAAACGTGCCCATAATTCCTCCAGTCCATATTCACAACTACGGCACTGCCGTTCTTTTCGGCAACACCTATAAACCTGCTCCGTATGGCACGGAACCTTGTCCCTGATTCAATCTGTGCTCTGGTACTTCCCCCCCGGAAGATACATACTGATCTTAGCATATGGTGATACGATACGCTGCTCACAGAAGTATATTTTGATAAGCGTTGCTATGGGGATGCCCAATCCACAAAATCAAGAACTGGAATAGGGGCCTTATTTTTTTGCGTCGATCATTTCGGACAGCTGTTGCCGGCGCTCTTCTCTCTGCTTCTCGGCAATTTGGCGCGAAAACTCAAAGCGGATACGGATAAACTCCATCAACAGCAGCACGAAGAGGATGCACATCACAATCAGATAGCTAATGATTGCGCCCGTCAAGCCGGTAAAATTGACCAACAGGATGCAGACCATCAGCGAAAACCCAAAGCCGATGAGATACAGCCCCATTACAGCTTTTTGTTTCCGCAGCACCGTGATGATCTGGTAAAGGAAGTCCACCGCCGCAGCCATACCACCAGCAACCAGCATGATAAAGAACATGTTTCGGAAGGGCTCGAAGTCGACTCCGTATAAAAAGCTCATGACCGGGATGCCGACCCAGTTCATAAGGAGGATCATCACCAGCACCAGCACCACGATGACCACGGCCACGGCGGCAATGATCAGGTCAAAGAACTTGTGACGGCTGCGGTCTTCCCAAAGGTTGGCCAGCCGTACCAGTTGAGGCTTGTACACAAAGCCCACAGTGAGCAAAACGATCATCGCCGGGAAATAAATGGCATTGAAGTACAGTTGGTTGCCATAGTCCAACGACCCCTCCATCACCAGTTTGGGCATGCTGTCGATCAGTGCATACAGGAAGAATGCAACAAACAAAGGGAAACATTGGGAGAACAGCTTGCGAATGCTGCCCATGCTACGCTTGCCGGAACGGGGAGTCTCCAGATAGGCCAGCGGGAAGGTGATGAGCACAAAGGTTGCGGCAGCGATTACAGCCATAGCGATACAGGCGGCAACAAGGTTGTGGGTAATCAGGAGAGTCAGCGAGAACACCGCCAGCACACTGACAGAGCGAATCGACTGTGAGATACCAGCCAGATAAAGCTTGTCCATCTGCTGCAAACGCCCCTCGTAAACATCAGCCAACCCATCGATCATCTTATAGGTATAGACACCGATGCTAATGGTTAACATATCAGGAGCATATGACCGAACAAGGCAATACAGTACACCCACGACGATCATGACGATGCAGGTCAACCAACGGTTGGCCTGATAGTCGGAAAACGAATGCTCTTCGTGGATGTCTGAAACCTGGTAAGTACGAACACCATAGTTGCCCAGAAACATCAGGATGGTCCCCACCACGAAAGCCATAGAGAACATGCCAGCTTGTTCGATGCCCACCAATTGGCTGCTGACGATGGTCAGCAGCGGGAACACTAAGCCCCAAGTAGCTATGCCAATGCCGTTTAAAACATAGTCCCGAGAAGTCCGGTGGGCGGCGTAAAGCTCTTCTTGCGTGTCAGCCGAACCCTTGAAGGCCGCACTGAGTAGGCGGTTGAACCAAGAGTTGACCGTACGGGCAATGAAGTTCGGACGATGCTGCCGAGGCTTCTTGGGTGCCTTGGGTTTTTTGGGCACCTTAGTGGGAACAGCCGAATGACGACCGTGGGAAGCACGGCTTTGCGACTGCCTCCAGCCATCAGGCTGCCCCGTGTGCTGAGACTGCCCCCAGTCCTCGGGATGCCGTTGGTTCTCAGATTGCTTCCAGCTTTCGCGATAATCTCGTCTGTCAGATTGTTTATGGTTTCCGGGGCGTACCCGGCCTTTATTTCTGTCCTTTGCCATGTTCTCCGTGCCGCGTCGTTTGTTGATGTGGCCCTGTACTGTCGTAGCTCTGTTCTGTGCTTTGTCCCCTTGCTACGTCGCTCCGCGTGGTGTTACTGGCGGTACTTTATTGTGCTGCTTTAAGTGTATTACATTGCCAAGCCGGACATGGTCGAGTTCTGGGTAGCAGGAATCGAAAATTTAATTGTTACTCTGCTGAAGCTATTTACTGGAGGCATGTTTGGATAGGCCGGGCCGGCCGGTCGGGGCCGGCCGGTCGGGGCTGGGCGGTCGGGCGGTCGGGCGGCCGGTCGGGGCCGGTCGGACAGCGGGAGTTGGCCGGGAATTGGTCAGACAGCAGGAGTGCAAGATCGAAATAGCCAGAAGCCCACGAGTTGTAGTATACTGACTGCCACTGTGTGGGCGATTGGCGCAGCGGTAGCGCAGGTGCTTTACACGCACAAGGTCAGCGGTTCAAATCCGTTATCGCCCACCACAAAATCACTGGTCAGAGCGTTGTTTGCTCTGGCCTTTTTGCTTTGGTGGCAGGGATTTGCACTGTTGGTGGCAGAAAGGTGGCAGAAGCTCTGGCGGTTTGCGGATCGCTTGAGTGCGGACAAAATCCCAGCTCCTCAAACATTGTCACTATCTCAGGCGCTATCCAGAAGTCTGGTTTATCGGTGCCACCAATCTCATCGTGACCAAGTTCAAACTGAACCGTCACCCACGAGGCATGATTATATTCCAGCTTAATATCGAACGGCTGCATAATGTATTCACCGGGGACATTTTTCGGTCTTGCCGGTTGTCTGGAAACCACTCTGCCGGTGAACCCGTTCCATCCTTCTCGTAGGGCATCATCCAGTTTTCGGATATAGGCATCAAGCTCTTCGGCGCGCGTCGCATCGAGGTCTGTCGTGTACCTTGTCTCCTTGTCGCCATACCTCAGCTTGAGCGAGCTGCCACCTTTGACAACACCATCAGGTAAAAGCAGCCCTATCACTGTGTTTGCTATAATCGCTCGTGCTCGGTACTGATCGTCCGGATGCCCGAACTTGCGGATTATAGCTGCGTCGAGGTTGCGCCTGCTGTTGGGTGCCTTTCTTTCCACTCTTTATCTCCTTTGTTAGCTGATTAGCTTCACGTTCGTTTATTAGTCCTTGTCTGCGAGCTTCCCGTGTTGCATCAAGCAGTCTGTCGGTCATCATGGTTGGCATGCATGAGCGGATTGCTTCGAAGACTGTTTGCGATGGGATGCATTCATACTTTGTAGTCTGCTCTTCACTGTCTCTTTTGATGATGACAAGATTAGGCGGTAGTGTCTTCCGGACAGTATTTGATGTCGCGATCCTGATGGTTGCCGGATTGGTAGGAGCCAGGTTGTGCATTGCCAATACTGACTCACCGTAAAGATATGCGCCACGACCGACCAGTGCCACTGCATCAGCATAGCCGTCAAGTAGCGTGGGGATGTAGTGGCGAATACGATATACGCCATGACCAACACGATCAAGTCGTCCGCGCTTATGAAGCTTTCCAAGTTCGACAACTGGTATCCCCATCTCCCTGGCATCTGCAGAGGTGATGAGGCCGTAGTAATCTATCGCTCGTTCGTATATGTCATCATAATAGGTCATGTAGATAGTTTACCGATAATAGTAAATTATTGCAAAAGTTAGGCTGTTTGATTTCTTTGCCGCTACAATATGCACTTTTACAAAAGTTTACCAAAAATGGCATACCTTTGACACATTCACTTCTTTTGCTATCAACGCTCTATCGTAGAAGACTTCGGTAATACTTCGGGATAAAAGACGGTATAAAGCCATCCGCAAAACAGAGAGGGGTAGAGCAGGCGAGACAGCAAGCGAGACTGTACATGAGATTGTAAGTGAGACTGCAAATGATACTGTAGCCGATAATCCGATAATCCTGCAGAAAACACTACAGTAAATGCTACAGAACAAGTATTCTTTAGGGTTCGTCTAAAATATTGGAATACATTGGAGCAAGCATCGCCTGAGTGTGCCACTCGAAGCAGAAAACTCCTCCGGCGTGTGATGGCTGGAGGAGTTTCTCTCAGGGGATTCCCTGTGCCCTTTAGTTGATGGTTGGCTTTTTAAGCAGATTGACGTTCTTGCTTTTCCTGGGCTTTGGCCTCTTGAATTATCTTCGTTGCATCCAGCTTTTCTGGACTGTAGAGTTCGCCCAAGAGAACTATCAGGAATTCACTGAAATCCTTGCGGTATTGCAGATAATCCTCAGTGTTGATGTCGCCGGTGTATTGGGCGAGGTGCGTGAGCTGATTCAGGTTATTGCCGATTCGGCAGAGCTGGCTGTAGAACTTGAACCAGTCTGCTGGGCGTTGTTCCTTGTGTTGGCAAGCCTTCATCATAAAACGCACATAGGTGGATAGCGGCAATCCTGCTCGCTTTGCATTTGCGTGAAGGTTGTCGTATTCCTTTTGGGTGAGCCTCATGTGGAAGGCTTTTTTGTGAGGATTGTCGTTTATCATGATTGCCTTTCGGTTCGTTGGTCAGAGGGGTCAGGGGAGGCTTCCCTTGAAGGGGCATTTGGTTACGTGCAGACAAATGCCATGCTTGCTAACAGTGAACGAGCTATTTGGACGGATGACGTTCAATTGTAGATGACTTCCGCCTTAACGATCTCCTCGGCACGGTTTCGGATTGAGTTGGCAAGCCCTGCCCAGGCCGTCGGGTCTTTGAGTTTCAGCCCTTCAGTCAAGCCTTCGCGTTCGGCCATCTGGCTGACAAGGCTCTCGTACATTTCTTCGGCTCTCCTGTCAATCTCATGCAGGCGCGTGTTCCAATTGCAGGTTCTCATCGCGCTGAGTAATGTTGGTCGGAAGTCCTTAAGGTAGAGAAGGTATTTCCTTGCCCAGACGCCAGGACTGTATTCCTCGTCTTCTGGCAATAGGTCAGGCAGGTAGTAGGTTCCATCGACCAACGTGTAGTCAAGACCGGTTCTCTCATCATGGAAATGCTCGGGCAGTAGTTGACCTTCCAGCTCTTTTCTCGGCTGGTTTTCTCTGTATTCACTTTCATTCATTTCATGTCTCCGTTCAGTAGTTTGGTTTTTGCAACGATGCGTTGCGCTATTCCTTCACACTCGTTTTCAGGAGGCTGTTCCCTGCCGGTGCCCCACCTGCAAAAGACAGGACACCGGCACACTTCGAATTTGATGGCAGAGATGGTGGCAGGATTGGTGGCAGAAACCCTGTCTGCTCCATCCCTCAATGACTGTTTTAGCACCAATTATTAACGTATATGACCTAATTATACGTTAATTTCCTCCCACTTAGCACGCTTTACACGCACAAGGTCAGCGGTTCAAATCCGTTATCGCCCACCACAAAATCAACTCCGCTGGCTTTTGTCATTGGGGGTAAGGCCCGCGTTGCCACTCAGTTCCAAACGCTTCGACTCCTGCGCGTTCATCACGCGGCAGCCGTTCTTGCAAAACATGGATTTGCGATAACGGTTGGTAGGATCATATTCTTTCTGGTATTTAAAGATGCGCCCGCAATGATCGCAGGTTATCCACTCAAACTCTGAGGCCATCACGTAATCAAAGTTTGCAAGGATGGCCTCGACAATAGAGCCTTCCTGAACCTGTGGGGATATACCCCAAAACATATCACCCTCTGGCTTGTCGCCATCTTCGCGCGCCCAAGCATTTTCCATTGCCAAGTTAAGCGCAGCCTGTTTGGTAAAGGTGCGGCAGTTCTCGACACCCAACTCCATCTCTATCGCCATGATCGCCTGCATCCGTTTCTTGACGGCTTTACGTTCATCGTCATCGTCGTCCTCGGCGCTGCAGCCATCAACAGCCTCCTGTTGTCTATGTAACTCCCAGGCATTACGAGAAGTGCCAAAGAACAAGTCCATGCCCGTGCTTTCCTCCAACTCGTAGGGGTGCCGTCTCGGTATCACACGGTCATTGAGAAGATAGGTCAAGATATCGCTTCCCCTCATACCGGCGCCAAAAGCCGCCTGCATCGCCGTGGCAATTTGCAAAAGGCGCACCGTGTAAGCAACTTCGTCAACCGAGACGACGGCTCCGAAACCACAAAAATTGCCATAGTCACCACGGACAACGGCTTCTCTGGCAAACTCAGAGCCAATAACACGCTCCACGGCCTTATCCACAGAGTTGAATCCACAACTGCCCTTAAACGTCACTATATCCTCAGCCAAGCGCTTCTCAAGAGCTTCAATGCCGTCACGGTAACTCACTGGATAGTAGTTGGTGTAAGTCAGCCCGTCTGAGTTATCACGGAGCGATAGCGCATGGGTCTTTGAAGCATAGAGCGGAGAGAGCACCAGTCCCCACTTCTCGCAAAACAACAACAGACTTTTTTCGGAAGTGGTATCTACTCGCTGAAGCTCATGATTGAAAAACTCCAGTGGAAGACTGTCGTATTCAATAAGTTCTTCCTCATCAGAAAGCTCGGCAAAGAAGCGATAGGACTTGTTACCCGCGCTGACTTCATTCACATATAGCTTCGGACAGGCCCTCCACCAAGAGAGACGGGGACTGTTTGTTTCCTGTTCATCCATTCGACTTCCTTTGCTTCCACTTACTTCCATGATGGAAGAATATCAGATATGCCACTTGCATGTCAAGTGATACTACGTTATTATTTCTAATATACGTTAATACAGACTGTTCAGCACTTTGAGAAGGGAATACAAAAGTGGTCACAGAGACAACACCCATCGAAGCACTGCCAAGCTACCTCACCCCGACAGACATCGCCCGTCTGCTTCGCAAATCAACCCGCACCGTCACCAGATGGCTCGTATCCGGCGAGATACCGGAAGCCATCTACATCAATGGAAGATGGACGGTTCCCAAGAAAGCACTAATCCGCTTCTTGGATGCCCATTCCGGTTTAGCTTCCATAGAGTAGCTGTTGTGACTAGAGGCGATTTATTCATTTTTTCTTTTAGCCGTCATCTGTTTCTTTCTAGATCGCTTCCTTGCCCTCTTCGGTAAGCCGGTACCTTTGCAACTTACTACTCGGCTTCTCCGGTACTGTCATTTCGATAAGACCGCAAGTAAGCAATGGTTCAACATTGCGCTTGAATGCTCGGAAATCGTTCTTCATTCCGATTGCGTTGAATATCTCCTTTCGCGAAAGGCTTTTTTCTTCGAGGGCTTTCAGCACTGCTATCATCGTAACGGGCAGTTGCTCAACAATATGCTTATCTTTATGCTCTTCCTTGTGCTTATCCTGCTGCCACACTTGCGTTTCAACAGTGTCGAGAATCGCGGAGAGCGTAAACTCAATGAACTCGCTGATGTCGTTTTTTCTCTGTGCGTTTTGAAGCACCTCGTAGTACTGTGGTCTTTTCTCATACACCACCGACTCCATAGGGATCCATGCGAAAACCTCGTTCCACTTGGCAAGAATGAGTGTTTGCCAAAGGCGCCCCATGCGTCCGTTGCCATCTGCGAACGGATGAATTGTTTCGATTTCACAATGCACTATTGCACTCTTCAACACAGGGTGAAGTTCAGTCTTCTCAGCCCACACGAGCAATTCACTAATCAACTGTGGCACAAACTGAGGACGTGCTCCGAGATGAATCACGGTATCGCCATCAAACACGCCAACATCACCGCTTCGGAACTTGCCAGCTTCTTCGACCAACCCGTCCGTCATCAGCTCATGCGCTTTCAAAAAGTCATTGACGACGTATGGGTCAAATTCCAGTATCCTGTCGTATGCTTCATAGGCATTCTTTACTTCTTTGACTTCTGCCTGCTTTCCGGCAACTAATTTACCCTCAATAACATCGGTTACTTCGTCTAGTGAGAGCGTGTTGCCCTCAATGGCAAGCGACGAATAGATTGATCTCACTCGGTTCTTCCGGTGGAGCTTTATGTCGCGTTTGAAACCCGTACCATATTCAAGGCGAGTCACAGTTTCGGCGATTTTCGCTAAACAGTCAGCTGCTTTGACTGTAATGGTGAATGATGGTTGTTGAATCATATTCTCATCCTCCTGCTTATTACCCTCGTGAACCTTTGCCCAAGTACTCCCGATTCAGCACTTTGACCATTCTGTCTGTGGGCGTATAGTGGTACTCATAGATTTCCTTGTAGACGCGTATGAGCTTCTTCAAGCGGAAGTTCATGTCGTCCTTGTCGAAGGCTTCAAGGTTAAGCGTAATGGAGCCGAACCATGCGCAGAAGTCGTCGTACTTCTTGCCGGAGCCTTTCTTCAAAGCTCTGGCGATTTCTTCAAGACCGGGTATGCCGCCTACGTCCTCAACGATGCCGAAGCCCTCACCTTCGTACACACAGGGCAGGTCAGGCAAAGAGACTCTGAGTTTCTCGATTCGCTCTTTGTGTCGGGCACCACTTCCATGATGTCTGATATATCGACCTCAAGAGCTTCACAGATGCGCAATAGGATGTTTGTATTTACGTTTTCTCCTTTGCCAAGCTTAGCCATCGACGCACTGCTAACATTTGCCATTTTGCAGAGATCGCGTTTTAACAAGTCTCTATCTATCAAGAGCTTCCAAAGCTTTTTGTAGCTGGCTGCCATCTCTTTCACCTCACCAATTACCCTTTAATTGTATCCAGAATATTATAACAAACAACAGAGACGAAGCCTATTTGACTGCGCAAACGCAAAATTCGTTGTGGCGATGTCGAATTTGAACTCAGCAAACACCTTTCAAATATGGAATTACCCAGAGTGTCAGGAGTAATAGCCTTTTATCGCGAACCAACTTGAAAAGTGTTAATGCTTAGAAGAGCCGGATTAGTTTGTTCAATTACAGCAAGCATCGCCTTTGTCTACACAAAGACAGAGCTCCTCCAGCGCCATAACGGCTGGAAGAGCCTTTCAGGGATTCCCTGTACCCTTTGCAGGAATAGTCGATTTCATCAATCGTTTAACTGTGTTTCTGATTCACGCTTTCTGGCAAGACTGGCTTTGGCTTCACGGACAAGTTTTGTGACGTCCAGTTTCTCTGGACAACATAGCTCGTCCATCAGGGCCAACAATAACTCGTTGAAGTCCTCGCGGTATTGTCCATCAAGAAACTCCAGGGTCTTGGTGATGCTCTTTGCAACATCAGTTATCAGGGGAACAACGACTGAATTCCCGAACTGCTTATAAGCCTGGGTGTCAGAGACGGGTATCTCAAAGTCATCCCTGAACCCCTGAAGTCTGGCACATTCTCTCGGAGTAAGTCTTCTTGGGTTGCTTCCTTCCTGGGGGATCAGTATCTCTGAACCATCCTTGTAATAACGCGCACTCAGCGTTCGAGCAATACCGTTCAGGTCGACCAATCCAAAACCGAAACCATTGCCTCTGGATTGGTGCTTCTCCGCATAATCTTGCAGATACTGCCAAAGACGGTCAGACAGTGTAAATCTGTCGTCAGCACTCGGGTCAAGAATATCGCTGATCTTGGGTTTAATACGCGGTTTTTTTGCTGGGAAGGCAAACGGTATCTCCTTGCCGTATCGCTTGCGGTCAAAGCCGATTACCAGCACTCGTTCCCGATGCTGCGGAACATAGTTCTGGCCATCGAGGACTTCTGAGAAAACCTCATAGTCGAGCTCTTCCAGTGTGGCCATGATGACCCGCCACGTATTCCCTTTATCGTGGCTTCTTATGTTCTTGACGTTTTCGAGAAGGAAAGCCTTGGGTCTTTTTTCTTTGATGATTCTTGCGACATCAAAAAACAGGGTGCCCTGCGTCATATCCAAAAAGCCGGTCTCTCTGCCAAGACTGTTTTTCTTGGATACCCCTGCTATGGAGAATGGTTGGCAGGGAAACCCTGCTGCCAGAATGTCGTGGTCAGGGATTGATGATGCCTCAATTGCAGTAATGTCACCGGCGGGCAACTCGTCAAAATTGGCAAAGTATGTTTGCTGACAATACTTGTCCCACTCACTGGAAAACACACATGAGCCGCGATTCGCTTCAAACGCAATCCTCATTCCGCCAATACCGGCGAACAGGTCGATAAACTTGAAGCGAGGCTTACTAGGCTTTTCCTGTGGCAACTCCCTTGATATGTAGTAGATGATTGCATCACGCATACATTCTTGTATTGGCTTCTTGGAAATGGCAGAGAGCCTGCTGAGCCTCTCGTAAACCTTGTCATCCAGCCTGACATGAACCTGTTGTGCCACTGCAACCACCTCTGGGAAATATCCGGTACTAAATTTATCCCTATTCTACATGACTTTATGCTTGCCAGGTTTGAGAAGTCAGTGTTTTCTAGAAAACCTGCTGCTGACTGGCTGCTTTGTTCCAGCAAGCATCGTCTTTGTCCCCACAAAGACAAGAAGCCCCTCCAACACCTCAACAGTTGGATGAGCTTTTCAGGGATTCCCTGTATCCTTTGCAGGAATGGCCGTTTCCACTAATCGTTCAGCAGCGTTTCAGATTCACGCGTTTTGGCAAGACTGGCTTTGGCTTCACGGACGAGTTTTGTGGTGTCCAGTTTCTCTGGAGGACACAGCTCTTCCAGAGGAGCCGGTTTTTATGGCGGAGAGACAGGGATTCGAACCCTGGGAACGTGTTAGCACGCTCAACGGTTTTCGAGACCGCCGCCTTCGACCACTCAGCCATCTCTCCTTACCAGCAGAGACGTTATTTTAGCACGAAACCGCTGCTGGCATATAGTGTGTGCAAGCATTGGATGGTCTGCCAAAACGGCGATAAGCACCCCTGTCTGAGGATAGTTGGCGCGAGTTAGCACGGGGTTTTAAAGAAATGCTGATTGATGTTAAAATAATCCTGAATATCTCTATATTTATCCAAAACATCGGCCAATACCATCCGCTAAACTGAATTGTCATAGTAGAATAACTTGCACTGCATATTTGTTGCAGCACGAACTGAACAGGCCGTGGACCTGCGGACAGAACGATACAGAGTTTCAGGTTTATGGAGCCGGGCCATGCACTTCGTGGCAGCAGGTGGACGAGAAGCACATCTGTGGGACAGTAGCTATGTTCCATAGGTGTGTGTTTTTTATTGGAGCGTATTTGCGCAACGGGCAAGGTGCTATACAACTATCCAGATCATCTTGAGCGATGAAAGGTTGACGCGGCCATATGACAAGCAAACGGGATACGTTCCAGGGTTTAAGCAGCTCCGAAGCCTACTCATTGCAGCTGTTGCACGGCAAAAACGAACTCAACGCCCAAAAAAAGCAGAACCTTATTGTCAAGCTGCTGCATGTCGTGAAAGAGCCGATGTTTCTGCTTTTGATCATTGCTGCCACCGTTTACTTCATACTTGGCCAACCCCGCGACGGGCTGGTGATGCTGGTGTTCGTGACGGCCATCATCACCATCGATGTTATTCAAGAATGGAAGACGGACAAGACCCTGCATGCCCTAAGAGATCTCTCTGCTCCCCGTATCGAAGTGCTGCGCGACGGCCAGCGGACGGAGATTGCCAGTGCCAACTTGGTACCCGGCGATATCATGATGATTCACGAGGGGATCAAGATACCTGCCGACGGCCGGATAATCAGCTGTAACGACCTCTGTGTCAACGAGTCGACATTGAGCGGCGAAGCCGAGGGCGCGTGGAAAGTAGCGGCTATTCCAACAGACAACGGCCAGCCCATGCCCACCGCCGCTGCGACAGCCAGCGCGGTAGCCCCAGCAGCCGCTGCCATGGCCGCCCCAGACCCAAACGCAGCCCCAGTCGCCGCATCAGCAACCGCCGCGCCACCTACGCCCACCCCAGCAGCGACAACAGACTACTGGCGAGCCGACTACTGCTACGCAGGCTCGTTGGTTATCCAAGGCTCTGGCACTGTTTTGGTGGAAGGCATTGGCGCCAACACGGAGTATGGCAGAATCGGCACAACAGTCGCCCAAGCGTCCACCGAACGCACACCGCTACAAAAGCAAACCGCTCGCCTAGTCAAGGCTTTTGCCTATATCGCCATCGCCTTGTGCATCCTAGTCGCCTTGGTCACTTGGGTCAACTTGAACGGTTTGGACTCTCAGAACCGCTTCATCCACAGTATTCTCTCCGGCATCACCTTGGCCATGGCCATGATCCCCGAGGAGTTCCCGGTAGTGCTGACGGTCTTCCTCTCGATGGGGGCATGGCGGCTGGCCAAGAAGCGCTCTCTTGTCCACCGGCTGCCCTCCGTAGAAACCCTAGGCGGCATCTCGGTGCTCTGTGTGGATAAGACCGGCACCATCACCATGAACCAAATGGCCGTCCAGCAGACCTGGGCAACCGACGGCAACGAGCGGCACTTGGCCGAGATCTGCGGCCTAGCCTGTGAGACGGAGGCCTACGACCCAATGGAGCAGGCCATGCTCAGCTGGTGCAGCAAGCAGGGCTTTACGCCAGAACGGCTCTTCGACGGCGAGCTGATTCATGAATACGCCTTCACCAACGAGTTGAAGATGATGGCACATGTTTGGAGAAGGGGCGGGCAGCTGGTGGTTGCGGCCAAAGGCTCACCAGAGGGTATCTTGGCAATCTGCGGGCTGACGGAGGCTGAACACGACCGTGTGATTCAGCGAATCGCCGCTGCGGCCGCCGAAGGACTGCGGCTGATAGCTGTTGCCACCACCACCCTTGCAGACGGCTCACAGCTGCCGGAGCGCCTCACAGACTGCTCTCTTTGCCTTTGTGGCCTGGTCGGGCTGGCCGACCCGCCACGACCGGGCATCCGCGATGACATCGCAGTCTGCAAACAGGCGGGCATCCGAGTGGTGATGATCACCGGCGACCATGCGGCCACCGCCATGGCCATCGCCAAGCAGGTCGGCATCCTAGAGAAGCGCCGATCTGAGCAAGAATCAGAGCAAGATTTTGCCGTTGCGGCCTTGAACCCACATGACAAACTTTTTGCGCCGACCGGTATTGCCTTGGACTGCGACTCTGTTATCAACGGCGACATGCTGGACAAGATGTTGGACTTAGAGCTACGTCAGCGGGTCAAGAACACCTGTGTCTTCTCCCGCGTTACTCCAGAGCACAAGCTGCGGATCGTCAAGGCCTTCAAGAACAACGGTGAAGTGGTAGCGATGACCGGCGACGGAGTCAACGATGCCCCGGCGCTGAAGCATGCCGACATCGGCATCGCCATGGGTGGTCGCGGCAGCGAGGTGTCCCGTGAGGCGGCCGACCTGATACTGATGGACGACAACTTCTCGACCATCGTCGACACGGTCAAAGACGGCCGTCGCATCTATGACAACATCAAGAAAGCCATGGGCTACATCCTGACCATCCATGTTCCGATTGCCCTAGCCTCGTTACTGGCACCGCTTTTGGGCATCGGCCCCGGGCTACTGATGCTTTTGCCCCTGCACATCGTGTTGCTGGAACTGATGATCGACCCTACCTGCTCCATTGTCTTGGAACGGTTGCCGGCCGAGGCAGACATCATGCGGCGCCGTCCGCGCCACCCTAAAGATCAGCTGCTGAATGCCCGGATGTTGCTGCGTAGCCTCGCCCAAGGGCTGGCAGTTTTCGCAGCGGCCTTTGCTGTCTACCTCTTCGTAATGTTCCAAGGCGAAACAGTGGCGATAACACCTGCGGCCGCAACGGTCGCGGCAAACAGCACCGCGGCCATAGGGGTAGGCGGAGCAGCAACTGCCGCCACCTCAACCGCCGCCCTAGCCCGTTCCATGGGCTTGGCCGTGGTCATCCTCGCCAACCTCTTCCTAGTCGTGGTCTACTGCTCCGAGCGGGACTCCGCCCTCACCGCGCTCGGCCGCTTGGTTCACGACAAGGTGATGTGGCTGGTCTGCAGTTTGACGCTAACCTGCTTGGCGGTGATTCTCTACAGCCCGCTGAACGCCTTTCTCCAACTGGCACCGCTTTCTTGGCAGCAGTGCCTAGTTGTAGCCAGTCTAGCAGCAGCCTCGGTGCTTTGGTTCGAAGCGGTAAAATTGACCCGCCGACGCTCAGCTCTCAAAGGTGATAGAGACATCCCTGGGTAGAGCCAGGCTGCACTCGGCCTCAATGGCCTTGATAATGCCTGAGAGCTGGGCACAGCCGCAATGGATGGGGAAGTTCTCGGCAGCGTACTCGAAGAACAGGCCCTTGCCCGGTTTTTGCATACAGATATCCCAGCTGTTGAAGGTGTCACCGAGGTCGGCAAACATCTTGGTCACCGTTGGGCAGCCGGTCTTGACCGTCAGTTTGACCTCCATGCCGTCTTCGCTCACCGCCTCGACTTTGGAGATAAAGCCACAGACCCCGGGGTTGATTGTTACTTTTGTCATTTGCAGATCTCCTTCTACCACTTATAGATGCCGTCTTTTATCCACAGAAATTATTCTAATAAATTATCACAAACTCTGTCAGTTTTTGTAAACCGCTTTTCCCCCAATGTCCTGCGGTTTTGCTCAGCAGCAGCCCGGCCGCCCTGTCTGAGGCGAACCAAAATGCTGAAAACATTACTAGCCTTTACTTCTCCAGAACAAATATACTCGACTCAGCAAGAAAAAGTACGGGACTATAGGGGAAGTGGCAAAATTCTGTTCAAATCTCATCCTGCGTTTCTGACCGTAGCATGCGATGGGCTTATTGGCGCTTAGCTACAAGCCACGCTTTGCGGTAGGTCAACTTTTAAGGAAGGCGAAGCTCCATCCAAGAGGGGGGAAACCGAGGCATAGCGCTCAGTGTATGCCCGCCTGCCAAAAGCGGATGAGGAGCTTGATATATCTTTTTTGTTAGGCCGCCTGTAGCCTCAAACCCGAGGCCAGAGGATGATATCCACGGGCAGGGCTGGCAACAGTGTCCCGACGATGGAGTTTCGCCTATAATGGTGCCACAGAACGCGATAGCCCCCCGAATATCCTTCAGGGGGCTATCGACTTACTTTTTCGCATATGCGGGCTTAGCGGCGGTTCTAGGAGCCCTCAGATGCCTTTTCTAAACGATTGAGACACCCTAAGCCGTCTGCTGCGACTGCCCGCTCTGTTGGCCTTGGCTGCCCTTGCGGTCTTTGTTCTTAACTTTCTTGACTGCAAGAACCATGAACACCAGCGCTAGGATCAGGCCGATGAAGAACAGCCATGACCACTCGTCGAAGAACGTGATCGGCAGAGTTATGTCTTGGGTCCAGAAGAACAGGATGACCAGCAGCACGGCAACCACGATTCCTAGGAGGATCGCCCAGAAGCGAGCCTTGCGGACCTTCTCCTTCTCCTTGTCCCTGTAGTCGTCGCTTTGCCTACGGTTGTCCTTGTCCCGTCCGAACAGCGGCCTGATTATGGCCACCAAGGCTGCGATAATGGCGATGATGGTGCAGATCAGGTCGAAGAGCGACCAGTAATCCTTGCCCGACTCCTTACCTGCCCCCGAATCCTTCGCGGTGTCAGGCTGAGTGATGACCGTTGTAGCACCGGGGTTCAACGGCTGCGTAGTGCCAGTGGTCGGGTTGTCTGTGGTCGGAACGCCCGGGTCGGTCACAACCGTTGGCAGTGTTGTGCCAGAATCCGTGGCCGCAGGGTCCGTGGCCGCAGGGTCCGTGGCCGGCGGCGTGGCGGTGGTCGGCGTGGTTGTTGTTGGTGTAGTGGTGATCGGCGTAATAATCACTGGCGTGGTAGTGCCCACCGGTCGCCAAGTCGCGGTGATCGTGGTGTTGCCGGTGATGTTGGTCGGCGGCCTGCTCCAACCGTTGAAAACATAGCCGGGTCGGGTCGGGTTGGCCGGCGGCGTGGCATTGCTGCCATGGGGAACCCGTTGGTTGCTAATAGTGCCACCTTGGCCATTGTTATAGGTCACCGTGTAGGTTCTGATCTGCCAAGTGGCATTGACAGTCAAATTGCCTTGAACGTTTCGATAAGGCTTGTCCCAGCCGGCGAAGGTGTAGCCGGTACGCGTCGGCGTGGTCGGCGCAGTGGCGTTGCCGCCATGGGTGACAACCTGGGTACGGAGCACGGTGCCGCGGCCGTCGGTGAAGGTCACCGTATAGCGGTTGGGATTCCAAGTGGCATTGACAGTAAGGTTGCTCTGGATGTTGTTGTAAGGTTTATCCCAGCCAACGAAGGTATAGCCAGCGCGTGGTGGGGCAGTCGGCGCAGTGGCATTGTTGCCTTGGGGAACCTGCTGCCGGGAGAGCTCAGTGCCTTGGCCGTCAGTAAAGGTCACCGTGTAAACAGGAGTCGGTGGCACCGGCGACCATTGGGCATAGAGCGTATGGGTGGTCGGCGTGGTAACGGTGGTGCTGCCGGTCACCGGGGTGCCGCTGCCGTTAGCCATGGTGTTCCAACCGTTAAAGATGTAGCCGCTGCGGCTGGTGGTGGCCAGTGTGCCATAGGGCGAGCCGTAGGTCACGGCCTTGCTGGCCGGGCTGGCCGTGGTACCGCCGTTGGCATCGAAGTTGACTTGGATGTTGGTGAGCGGTGTCCAGTGCGCATACAGCGTATGGTCGTTCGGGACCGTCACCTTGGTCGTGTCGGTCACTTGGGTACCACCAGAGGCCGCTGTGAACCAGCCAGCAAAGGTGTAGCCGCTGCGACCGGTGGAGGCCAGCGTGTAATATAGGTCGTCGAAGAGCACGGGCTTGCTGACCGGGTTGGCCGTGGTGCCACCGTTGGCATCGAAGGTCACGGTGAGCTGTTTGGGTGTGAAGATCGGGTTGATGATGATCGGCTCAGTGATGTTGGTGCCGGGGTTGTCCCAGCCGCCGAAATCATAGCCTGGCTTGCTCGGTGGCGTGGTCGGCGGTGTGGCGTCGCCGCCATGGGGCACTTCCTCGGTCGTCAGATCGTTGCCGTCACCGTCTTTATAGGTCACGTTGTAGGTACTGATCTTCCAGTTGCCGCTGAAGCGCACGTCACTGCCGGGCATCGCGAACTGACCAGTAGCTTGGTCGACCGTGACGGTGGGGGTGGGTACCCAGCCCTCGAAGGTGAAGCCCTCGGGCTCAGTGGGAGCAGCCGGCCAAGCCACGGGGCTGGCATACTGCACGTCGTTGATGGCCGTCGGCGGATTGAGGCCGAAGGGCACCTCGCCGGTATACTCGAAAGTCACACCATAGCTATTGACCTGCCAAGTCGCGGTGACTGTGAGGTCGGAGGTGATGTTGGTAAGGGCATCATCGGGAGTGTCCCAGCCAGTGAAGGTATATCCCTCCCGGGCCGGGTCGGTCGGCTTGGTGGACGTGCCACCATAGGGAACCGTATCTGTCTTGATGATGTCGTCCGGTGCCGTGCTATAGCCGTCTTTGAAAGTCACCGAGTAGTCGTTTAAGCTCGGATAAGTGAAGGTGAAGGTCTGGTCAGCAGTGATTCCGGTGACCGTTGCCGGGTCAGTGTCCCAAAGGCCGGGCACCTCTCCGTAGCCAGTGTTCGGCTGCATACCGCTGGGAACCTGAGCAGGATTTTGGCCGTAGGCCACCTGCTCGGTCTTGTCCGCAGTTGTGTTATCGCCCCAAGTGCCGTTGACCACCTTGTAGGTCAACGTGTAGACGTTGAGGTCGGCATAGGTGAAGGTGTAGGTCTTGTTGCCAGTGACCACGGTGTCTGCGGTCGGTGTCTCGTCCCAAGAGCCAGAACCCGGGTTATAGCCGGTATTGGGAACTGCAACCAACTGATCCAAGTCCACCAGCGTATCGCCGTAGAAATAAGGCTCTTGGTAGGCCTCAGTAGCGCCATCGCTACCTTGCCATGTGCCGTTGACGACCACGTAGGTAATCGTGTATTGCTCCTGCGTCCAAGTGCCTACCCACTCCACCGGGCTGTCAGGCATGGTGTAGTTGCCGTCCGGGTCAGGCTCCACGCCGGGTGCCGTCCAGCCGTTGAAGGTGTAGCCCGGCTGAGCAGGCGGGTCGGCAGGCTTGGTCACGGGGTCACCATAGGGCACGTTGACGGCTGGCGGCGGCTCGCTGCCCGGGGGCACGTCACCATCATAGCGATAGCTAATATCGTGGCTGTTCTTGGTCCAAGTGCCTGTCCAAGTCACGTCTCTATCCGGCATCGGGTAGGTGCCTTCAGCGCTGATGGTCAGGCCATCGCCGTCGGCCTTCCACTCTACAAATGTATAGCCTTCAACTGGCTCTGGGTTCTGCGGAGCGGCTACCGAGGCGCCGAACTCCACGTCGTTTTGATTGGCCGGCAGCTGGGCAGCAGCCGGGAAGTCGCCTGCGAACTGATAGGTCACGTTATGCTTATGGACTGCCCAAATCGCGGTGACCGTAAGGTCGTCAGTGATGTTGGCCAGGGTCTCGTCTGTGACATCCCAGCCGCTGAAGTCGTAGCCCTCGCGGGTCGGGTCGGCCGGCTTGGCGGCCGCGCCGCCGCTGGGAACCACGCTGCTGCTGATAATGTCACTGGGATCGGTGTTGTAGCCGTCCCTGAAGGTCACCGTGTGGTCATTGGCACCGGGGAAGGTGAAGGTGAAGGTCACAGGGCCGGTGACTGGGCCTGCAGCGGCCGGGTCGTTGGGGGACCAAACGCCCGGCTTCTCCCCGAAGCCTTCGCCCGGCAGCATGCCAGTGGGAATGTTGGCAGGTGCCTGGCCGTGCTCCACGGTCTCGGTCAGGTCAGCGGTTGTGCTATCAGCCCAAGTGCCGTTGACGATCTTGTAGGTCACCGGGTAGCTGAGCAAGGCACTGAAGGTGAAGGTGAAGGTGGTGGGCTCGGTGAGCGCCGCGATTGTCGCCGGGTCGGTGTCCCAAGCCCCGGAGGCCGGGTCGTAGCCGGTGGCCGGCTGCATGTTGGCCGGGATTCCGGCCG